>OGQN01000640.1_pt1 | contig 31879 bp, 26 predicted proteins | sample 1553231 | NCBI WGS metagenome assembly OGQN01 (sample SAMEA2579950, study PRJEB22360) | human gut metagenome | biome: human gut; feature: human-associated habitat; material: faeces | place: Denmark | collected 2008/2010 | reverse complement strand
CGTCAGCAGCATATCGCACCAGAAGGTGGGGCTTGCCGGTGAGGTATCCGGCCAGAAGCAGCCCGCCGTCCAAAGAAGGTACTCCGCAAACGCAAAGCACAGCACGCCGATGTGGAAATACCGCATCTTCCGCGCCGCGCCCGTCTGCCCATTGGCGTAGACCAGCCCACGAATGGCACAGAAGGAGAGCCAAATCATCATGCCGCACCAGATCAGGTTGGAGAGAATGTCCCCGAAAGCACAGTAGAACGCCAGCAGCGGCACACCGAACGCAGGCGCAAGCCACGCCCTTCGGCAGCGGAAGCTGCGCTCGTCTGCGGTGGAGAGCGTCGCCTGCAAAATGCGCAGGAAAACTACGCTTGCCACCCAGCCGAACTCCGCCACATAAAAGACCCGCGGTGTGGTATCGAACAGCAGCAGATACAGCGTCCAGTAGAGCGCGCCGAGGGCAAAGCAGCCGTAGAAGCACAGCAGCAGGAAATATGCCTGTCTACCGCTTTTTCGGTAGGATATGCCCGAAAGCAGCGCGCCGACGAACGTGACCAGCAGTTGCAGCAGGTTCTCAATCAGCTCCATGCGCATCCTCACTTTCCTTGTCCTGCGCGTCCTCGCGGCTGAACTGCCGGATGCGGAAGCACAAAACGGTCACGCACACGCCGAGTAAAAACGCCAGCAGCCCGATGATGATGTATCCCAAAGCCGCGCCGCCGTGAAAGATGCTTGCAGCTGTTTCAAAGCCGGAATAATCCCCGGTCCGGATGCTTGCGGCAATGCCGGGCATGGCGAGGGACGCGCCTATGAGCAGCGCAAGGCACGCCGCCACAGTGGAAGCCATGGTGATCGTATTGCGCCGCAGCCGCTTCTCCCGCTCAATTTTGGCGATGCGCCGCTTCGTCTCCGCAACGCGCTCTTCATGACTCCGCATTTGTGATCCCCTCCCGTTCCAGCAGCCTTCGCAGGCTCTCTTTTCCGCGATACACCATGTTGGTGATCTGCTTCACCGTCTTTCCCGTGACCTCCGCCGCCTGCGCGTAGCTCATGCCTTCAAAATAGGTGAGATATAAAACCTCCCGATAGTCCGGGTTCATTTCGCCCATGCAGAAGTGCAGAATGCGGTTTCGCTCCTCCGTCCGGATGACCTCCTCCGCCAGCAGCCGCCCGTCCGGCTCGTCGGTCAGCGCGTCGAGGCTGAACAGGGGCTTGCGCTTGCTCTTATGACGCAGCGCCATGTGCCGCGCCGCCTTATACAGATACGCCTTGAAGCCGCCGTTCCGGATCTTCGGCTTTTTCGTGAACAGATAGGCAAAGACGTCCAGCATCAAATCCTCCGCCTCGTGAACGTCGTGCAGATAGCCGTCGATATATAAGGTCAGGGGGTCGCCGTATTTTTTCATCAGGGCCTCCAGCCCCGCGTCGTCGCCGCTTAGATATTGGCGGTAAAAAACCTCTTCGCAGGTCATAACGTTCACTTCCTTTTTGCGGATGCTAACATGCAGAGAGGTATCCGTCAGGTGCTTGTCCTGCCGGGATCGCGGTGCTGTTCCTGAAAGCGCGGGTCGGACGGCTTTTCCGCGTTTTCCGGGATCGCCCATGAGCGCCCGAACCGGGACGCGCCGGGGATTCGCCCCTCGGCGCAATATTGGTTGACCCGCCGCTCTGACACGCCCCAACGGTAGGACGCCTCCCGAATGGAGATATAGCCCTTGATCCCGTTCATACCGCACCTCCGCATGGATAATACTCAACACGATACATTATATACGAATATCCGAAGAAACACAAGTCATCCGGCGAAGTGTTCAGAGAAAAGTTACTTATGCAGGGAAGCACAAGAAGCATCGCTGCGAAGGACGGGAGAAAACGTGGCAAGCAGGGCAAAGAGGTACCCACTTTGCTTTTCGGGTAATTTCCGCCGCCGCGAAAACTGCCCTCTGCTTGTCAGGGGCAGCGCCCCTGAAACCCTTTGAACACACATAAATGTGTGGCTGCGCGTTTCTGCGAAACGCTTTAGGAGCATGGCCGTTACTGGCGATCATGCTCCTGTTTCTTTTCCTCGCTGCGATCATCCTTGCCCAGCATACGATCCACGTTCTGCTTGTGGAGCAGCAGCTCGCGCATCTCGTCACGCGAACGCCGGTATTCGGCATACGCCGTCTTTTTCTTCGTCAGCAGCTTGGCGTATTCCTCCTGCAAGCTCTTGACGGTGGGGAGCCTTTTGACGCCCAGATCGTCAAAGGCGTTCTTTGCCGCCTTATGCAGCAGGATGTCGCCCTCATGCTCCGCGAGATACTTTTTCGAGTAACCCGCCTTGCGGTAGCCCGCGTAAACGTCGCGGGTCTTGGCGTAGTTGATGATATGCGTTTTCAGCACGGCAATCTCCGCCATGCGCGTCTCCGCCGCCTTGATCTGCGCAGACAGCGCGTGGAACTGTTCCGTTGCAGCAGAGGCTTTTTTCTCCAGCTCCCCGTAGTCCAGCAGTCCATGCTCCCGGAGATAATTGTAGGTCTGCGCCATCTGCTTGACGTTGAACACCTTTGCCCAGCGCTCGTAACCGCCGCCCTTTCCGGCTTGCAGCTTCGCCTCGATGTCGATGAGCAGCGTGTTCTTTTTCCGCGTGGCCTGCGTCCGTTTTTTGCGCGGCGTATGCTCCTTTTCTCCGGCAAGAACGGCGCGCAGATCGCCCTCTGTATAGCCGTCTATGGAAGAAAGACGGACAAAGCCCTTTTTATCGGGATGCCGCAGGGACAGCGTATTCCCGCGCCGCCTGACCTCGCAGCCAGCATCGCGCAGCAGCTTCAAAAGCGCGTCGAAGCCGTCGGGCTTCTGCAAAAGTGCCGCGTCGATGAGGCCGCAGAGCAGCTCCCGGTGGGAGGGCTTCGCCTTGTTTCCCAGCCACCTGCCGTAGTGGTTGACGCCGCGCTTGGGGTCAGCAATCACGGAGAGCCGGTGCTCGGTGCAGATGGTGTCGCTGAGCCGTGCGACAGCCCTGCCGGAGCCGAGAAAATCCCGAAACTTTCGCTTGCAGTCCAGCGTTGTGGAGTTCCAGATGATGTGATTATGAATGTGTTTTTTGTCGGTGTGCGTGGCAACGAAAAAGGCGTGTCGTCCTTTCAGAAACCGCTCGGCAAACTCATAGCCCACGCGGTTTGCCTCCTCCGGTGTGATCTCTCCGGGCTTAAAGGACTGGCGCACCTGATAGGCAATCACGTTGTGCCGCTGCTCCCGCCCTGTGATGGTCTGGTACTGCCGCTTGGAGAAAAGAAACTCCGCGTCGGCGGTTTTCGGGTCGCATTCGTAGGCGGAGATCAGCTCGCCGCCCTGTGTCTTGTCTGGATTCTTGGAGTAGTCGATGCGGTCGGTCAGGCAGTCGGCAATCGTCTTGCCCTGATTAACGTGCATGGAAATGATGCGTGTGGTCGCCATGGACGCGGCCTCCTTTCGGTGGGATGGATTTGCAACTTTTTTCTGAACAATGCGCCGCTCCGATTGTAAAAGCGCCTAACAGGTGTTATACTATGCAAAAGGAGCGTGGAGTGTATGAGCTTTGCAGACGCTATTATCAAACTGCGCAGCGAGCGCAGGATTTCGCAAAAAGAGCTTGCGGAGGATTTGAATGTGAGCTGCGCAACGGTAAACCGTTGGGAGAACGGAAGAACCGTTCCGAATAAGATGACGATGTTCGTTATACGGGAATACTGCAAACGCCATGGGGTAGCATTTGCCTATGATGAGGAACAGAAACGGGGTGACGCGGGATGAATCTCGGCAGAGAAACCGAAACGCTTGAATTTAAGAAGTCCACCGGAGAGCTGAAGGAAGGAATCATTTCCATCGGCGCAATTCTCAACAAGCATCAGAAAGGCGAACTGTATTTCGGGGTCAGGCCGGACGGTACGCCCATTGGACAGGAAATCTCCGAAAAAACGCTGCGGGACATCAGTCAGGCAATCTCCAATCATATCGAGCCGCAGATTTTTCCTGAGATACAGACCGTGCGCATCGACGGAAAAGAGTGCATCCTTGTCCGCTTTGAGGGTTACAATACGCCATACTTTGCGTATGATGTTGCCCGCATCCGCGTTGCGGACGAGGACAAGGTGCTGTCACAGCAGGAGCTTGTGGCCTACCTGAGAAAGCAGGACGGCGCAGAGGACGCATGGGAACGGCGCGTGTCAAACTTTCTTGTGGAGCAGGTAGACGGAAAGCTGGTCGAGCGGTATATTGAGCGCGGGCATGAGGCAAAGCGCATTGAATTTGAATATGCGGATAAGACCTCTGCGCTGAATAAGCTGCTGCTGACCGAGGGAGAGCATCTGCTGAACGCGGGCATGGTGCTGTTCTGCGAGAGTATGTACGCAGAGCTGCAAATGGCGATCTTCGCGGGAACGGAGCGGCTGACGTTTCTGGACATCCAGCGTTATCGCGGAACGGTGTTTGAGCTGGTGGCGCTTGCCGAAAAATACATCATGAGCAATATCCACTGGCGCGTTCATTTTGACGGTTCCTTGCAGCGCAAGGAGATTCCCGAAATCCCTGCCGATGCCATCCGCGAGGCTCTGATCAACTCCTTCTGCCATAAGGACTACGGCGCTTGTCAGAGCAACGAGGTCGCCATCTACAAAGACCGTGTTGAGATATATAATCCGGGCAGCTTCCCGGAGGGCTACAAGCCGGAGGACTTCATCAGCGGCGATGAGCGCCCCGTGCGCAGAAATCCGCTGATTACCTCCATCCTCTACTACTCAAAGGATGTGGAGAGCTTCGGCACAGGCTTGAAGCGGATTGCCGACGCCTGCAACGAAGCAAATTGCCGGTTTGCGTTTAAGATTATGAAGTCAGGGTTCGTTGTTGTGTTCTTCCGCAGTGAAAGTCACGACGCACAAGATAACGCACAAGTCGGCGCACAAGATGCCGCACAAGTCGGTATCAGAGATAAGATTTTGGCCTGCTGCCAAGAGCCGCGTTCCAGAACCGAGATCGCCGCATACTGCGGATATAAAAGCGTCCGCAGCCTTATGCAATCCCATTTGAAGCCCCTGCTGGAAAGCGGGCAGCTTCGCATGACCATTCCCGACAAGCCCAACAGCCGCAATCAAAAATATGTTGCGGTCAAACCGGAGGAATGATATGTTCACCTATATTTCCATTGAAGAATTTGCGGACGGCGTAGTAAAAAACAACAAGGACGCCAACCGCAGGGAGCTAATCGCGGCACTGCGGGAATCCCTTGCCGCCAAGAAAAACGGCGCAAGATGCATGATCTGCGGCGCGCCCATCTGGGCGGCCGGCAGCGCCATCACGGGGACGAATATGTGCTTCACCTGCACCACCGGAGAGGCCGACGACAGTGAGGATTACGAGATCGAATAAAACGAAAAGCGCGGGGCGATATGCTCCGCGCTTTTGCTTGATGCGGTGTTTCTGAAAACAGCCTTATCCATATATCCAGTCCCGAAGCATATAGCGTAGGACATGGAGCTTTGCCACCAGCCAGCCCGCCAGCATAGGAAGCCCGTAGGGGCTTATGAGGAACGCGATCACCAGCAGCCCCACGCCGTAGCTGACGGAATCCACAAAGAGTATGAACAGACCGAAAAAGCCGAGAATGGCGGCGGGGATACAGAGGATGCCGCTGGAGAGGCCAACAACGAACACAAGAAACCATGACACGACGGCAAGCACAGCCATGACCGGCGCAAACAGAAGTTTCAAAAGAAAGCGCATCTCTTTTTCCTCCATTCGTTTTGTATTGTGAGAACAGGATACAGGAATATGCTCCAGTTTGCAAGGATGACGGGGAACAAAAAAGCAGGGGCGGCCTGCGCGCAGCAAGCCGCCCCCACATGGGATAAATACCCCATTATTTGATGGCGGCAAGCCGGGAAAGGATACCGCTTGCCGCCTGCCAGATCCGCTCCTGATTTTGGAGTATATCATCCATATCCGCAGCGTAAACGCGCCCTGTTTCATGCACCCGCCGCGTGAGCTGATTGATGTTATTAGACGAATACCGCAGCAGCGACACCAGCTCCCGCAGCTCCGGCAGATCGAGCTTCACCACATAGCCGTCAATGGCCATTTTCCGAAGATATGCGCCCATGTTCGTCGTGCCGAGCTGCGCCATCTTCGTCTCGATCATCGCCCGTTCCTCCGGCGTCACACGGACTTTAAGCTGGATGTCCCGTTTCCGCTTCGCCATGTCACAGCTCCAAATCCTTCTTCTTTGCGGCAGGCTGCTTCTGCTCCGCCGAAGCCTGTTGCAGCTTGGAGCGGACGGAGGGACGCCGGAGGCTCTGGCTGCGATCCTCGTCCTTGCCGATCATGGCAAACACGCCCCTGCGGTCTTTGAGGGTCGTGAGGGCAAGGGTGGAAAAGGGCAGCAGCTTTTGCAGCGCCGCCGTGTCCTTCGCTCCGGCGCGCTCCATGAAGTCACGGGACACCTCTGCCATGAAATGCGTCCCGTTTGGACTGTTGGGCTGCACCGGCTCTTGCAGCTTGCCCAGCAGCCGTGCAGCCTCTGTTTTGATCTCGTCGGCGGTGAGGGGCTGGCGCAGCCGCTGCTCGTGCCGCGCCTGTGTGAGAAACAGGTCCGTCAGGCCGGGGTGGGAGCTGACCACAAACTGCACCGAGCGGTCGCTATCCATGCCGTCTTTGTTTTCATAGACGGGGATGGTATTCGCCCAGCGCTTGTTGTCCCGCGAGATGCGCCCGTCGTAATCAAAATGGCGGACGGTTGCCGCCAGGACGTAGAGCATCCGCTCCTGCCCGAACTGCTCCGCCACCTGTCCCACCGCCGCAGTGTCAAGGCGGTTGTCACGGTAATTGTCCCGGATGGCGGCTTCAATGGCGTCCTTACAGCTCACATTGGCGCGGAAGGACGCGCGGTAAACGTCCAGCTCCCCATTCTCCCGCGCGTGATCGGCGGGATAGGGATAAACCGGCAGCTCACGGAGCTTTTTTGCTTCGTCCTTTGCCGTGCCCTCGATGCTGTCGCGGATCGTGTCCATGTAGCCGGTTTCCAGATCGGAGAATTTATCATAGAGGATCGCCATGGGCGAGGGGGACAGCAGCAGCGCCCGCGTTTCCGCCTCGCTGAGCGTCAGCTCCTCCATGCTCATCAAAATATCCTCCCGCACGGTGTATTCATAGCTGTGATGGAGGATTTCCTCCGGGGGCTGGCCCTTCAGCCAGTCCCGGTATTTGTCCTGCTCCCGCGAGAGCTTGTCGTATAACGATTGCTGTAATGCCTCGTTCATATTCATCGTGCCTCCTGTTCGTGAGATTTTTTCTTTTCCCCAGCGCCGTGGACGCTGGGCACCTTCAGCTTGCCGAGGACGGAGGGGCGTTTTGCCACCACATTCTCCGCCGCCTGTTCCAATGGCGTCCGGTCGTCGATGTTCAGCTCCGCGTTCAGCTCCGCCAGCCGCGCGGATTTTTCTTTCAGCTCCGCCTCCTGCGGAAAAGGCTTGCCCAGCTCCGCCTTTGCCGTCGCAAGCTGCGCCTGCACGTTTTCAAGCCTGCCCTGCACCGTTTTGTACCGCTCCGGCATCTGGGCAAGGGCGTTGTCGATGCGGACGAGGTTGCCCCTTGCGTCCTTGCCCAGCTCTACCCGGTGGCTCATCTTCCCCTTGAGGGTGAGAATGAAGTCCTTGCCGAAGTTTTCCACGGTCAGCGACATAGAAAAGCCCCGGTAAGTGCCGATGGGAACACTTTCGAGGCCCTTTGCGTCCTTGAACGCTTCCAGAATGGCAGCACCGGCATTGTCCTTATCGGTGAGGAAATCCCCCTTGACCTCCATGCCCGCAAAGCCGTCCTTGGGGTGGGGATGCTGTTCCAGCGTTTTCATATCCGCCTCAAAGCCGGAGAGGAAGCCTTTGTTTTCCTCAATCTGCGCCGGAAAATGCCGCAGGATGTTGTCCTCCAAGCGGTACTGCTGGCTCTGGTGGTTGGCCTTCATCAGCCGCAGCCGCGCCACGTCCACGTCGAGGTCCATCTTTTCACGGATGCGCTCGTCTCCGGCGCACAGCGCCTTGATCTCGGCATAGGAGAGCGCCGCCTCGTCAATATCCTCACAGCTTCTCACCGGGGATTTTGAGGTCATGATCTGGGAGATGAATTTCTGCTTGTTTTCCACCGTCTGCCAGAGGTAGGCGTCGAATGTGGATTCCGTGACATAGCGGTAGATATGCACTTCTTTGTTGCGGTTGCCCTGCCGGATGATGCGCCCGCTGCGCTGCTCCAGATCACCCGGCCGCCACGGGCAGTCCAGGTCGTGAAGCGCCACGAGCCTGTCCTGCACGTTCATGCCCGCGCCCATTTTGAAGGTGCTGCCCATGAGCACCCGCACCTGACCGGAGCGGACTTTTGCAAACAGCTCCTTCTTCCGTGCTTCGGTGTTTGCCTCATGGATGAATGCAATCTGTTCCCTCGGAATCCCACGGGCAACGAGCTTTTCCCGGATGTCGTCGTAGATGGTAAAGGGTGGCTCCTCCGGTTCGGTTTCCGCGTCAATGGCAGCCTCCAGCGCGTGAAGCTCCGGGCTGTCCGTGCCTTTCGCGGCGATCCTGCCGCTCTGCGCCGCCTTGCCCTTGGGGGTAGACAGGTCGCAGAACACGAGCTGCGTCAGCTTCTCCGTCTGCCCGTCCTGCCAGATGCGGTGGATGTTGTCCACGCAGCGATTGACCTTGCTGTTCGGGTCGTCCGGCAGGTCGGGGTTGATGACGCGCTGGTCAAGGCCCAGCTTGCGCCCATCCGAGGTGATTTTGAGCATATTGTCGGTGCTTGCGTCCACGATACCCGCGTGAACTTTTGCGGCGCGCTCAGACAGCTCCTGCACCATCTGCTTTTGCAGCGGCGTGGGCTGGCTGACCTCGTTGTGATAGACAGGCGTAGGCGTGGGAAGGTTTAGCTGGTCGGAGGTCTTGATGTCCGCCGCCTCCCGAAACAGGTTCATCAGCTCCGGCAGGTTAAAGAACTTGGCAAACCGCGTCCGCGCCCGGTAGCCCGTACCTTCCGGCGCAAGCTCGATGGCGGTGGTGGTTTCTCCAAAGGCGGAGGCCCAGCAATCGAAGTGGGTCAGGCTGTTGCGCTTGAGCATATCGTGCTGCAAATACCGCATCATGGTATACAGTTCCGTCATGGAATTTGAGATGGGCGTACCCGTGGCGAAGGTGACGCCCTTGCCGTGGGTGATTTCGTCGATGTACCGGCATTTTAAGAGCATATCCGAGGACTTCTGGGCGTCGGTGGTGGAAAGCCCCGCCACGTTTCGCATTTTTGTGTAAAGGAACAGGTTTTTGAAGCTGTGCGCCTCGTCCACATAGAGCCGGTCTACACCGAGCTGTTCAAAGGTCACAACATCGTCCTTGCGGGCGGCGTCGTGGAGCTTTTGCAGCTTGGCCTTCAGATTTTTCTTGGTGCGCTCCAGCTCCTTGATGGTAAAGCGCTCGGCGCGGCTGGCCTTGAGTTCTGCAATGCCGTCCTCGATCTCCCATATCTGCTCCTGCAAGAGCCGTTCCTGCCGCTCTCTGGACACGGGGATGCGCTCAAACTGGCTGTGACCGATGATAACGGCGTCATAGTCGCCGGTGGCGATGCGGGCGCAGAACTTCTTGCGGTTGCGTGTCTCAAAGTCCTTTTTGGTAGCGACAAGGATATTTGCGGAGGGGTAGAGCCGCAGGAACTCCGAGGCCCACTGCTCCGTCAGGTGGTTCGGCACGGCAAAGAGGGATTTCTGGCACAGGCCGAGGCGCTTTCCCTCCATGGCTGCGGCGATCATCTCAAAGGTCTTGCCCGCGCCCACCTCATGGGCAAGGAGCGTGTTGCCGCCGTAGAGGTCGTGGGCGATGGCGTTGAGCTGATGCTCCCGCAGCGTGATCTCAGGATTCATGCCCGGAAAGATCAGATGCCTGCCGTCATATTCCCGGGGACGGGTGGAATTGAAGCGCTCATTGTAGAGCTGCACCAGCTCCCGCCGCCTGTCCGGGTCCTTCCATATCCAGTCCCGGAACGCTTCTTTAATGGCCTGCTGCTTCTGCTGGGCGAGGGTGGTTTCCTTGCTGTTAAGGACGCGCTTTTCCGTGCCGTCCGCATCCCTTACGGTGTCGTAGATGCGCACGTCCCGCAGGTTCAGCGTATCTTCAAGGATTTTGTAGGCGTTGGCGCAGTCGGTGCCGTAGGTCATGCGGGCGTTGATGTCGTTGTAGGGGATGCTGTTCTTGCCGGAGATGTTCCACTCCGCCGTGAACTCCGAGTAGTTGACCTCCAAGGAGCGGCGGGCATACAGAGGCGGCTCCAGCAGCTCGAACATGAACTGCTGAATGTACTTCTTGTCGATCCACGTCGCGCCGAGGCGCACCTCGATCTCCGAAGCGTCAAGGTCTTTCGGCTGTGCGGCGCGCAATGCCTCCACGTTGGGCAGATAGCCGGGGCTGTCAACGGCGGCGTTCTCCGCCTCCCGCAGCTTCTGCCGGACGTTGCCGGAGAGGTATTCGTCCGCTGTCTGCCAGTCGCCGTAAACAGGGTCGAGGAAGATGACGCCGTTCAGCTCGTCGATGATGTCGTCCTCGCTTTTGCCGGTGAGCTGGGACATATACGCCATATCCACGCGGGCTTTTTCCCCGATGGACAGGGCGAGGGCTTCTGCGGCAGTGTCCACGGAATCCACGCTGCGCTGCTGCTTGATGGTGCGCTTGGTGAACATATCCGCCTTGCTTTTGAGCTTGGTCTTGTCCTCGTCGTCCAGCACCTCAAGGGAGCAGAGCAGATAATAGGAGCTGTCGTCTGCAAAGGCGAGGGCGTTGCCGCGGCTGTTGATGAGGCCATATTTCTCGGTGAAGCGGTCATAGAGGCGGTTGAGCTTCTGCTGCTCGGCGCGTATGGAAATGTCGTCGGATTCCCACATCTGAAGGTCGATGAGCCGGTGAACGCAGTCCCGCAGCTCTGCCAGCCCCTTGACACGCTCCTTTGCGGTGGCGTTCAGGCTGGGCTTGACCATGACGGAGTTCTCACGATAGTACACCTCACCGTCCACCACGGCATAGCTGTAATTCTTCACGTCGGGGTCTGCGGGAATGGTATCCTGTATGGTTTCGTTCTCACCGAGGTCAGGCAACTCTGCGGCTTCGTACTTGCCGCCGATATTCTGAATGGCGTATCTGAGCTGCGTGGCAAGGTCCAAATCCTCATACGGTTCCACAGTAAAGTCCTGTCTGCCGTACTGCGTACTCTCCGAGGTCTGTCGGCCTAATACCATTTCGGGGTTGTCGATGAAATACTGATTGATGGAAAATCCGTCCTCATTTTCACCGAGATGCACCCAGTCAGGTTCAATGTCGATGGGTCTGTCACGCTTTTGCAGGAAGATGATGTCGGACACCACCTCCGTACCGGCGTTGGCCTTGAACGCATTGTTGGGCAGGCGGATCGCACCCAACAGCTCCGCCCGCTGCGCGATGTACTTACGGACTTCGGGAGATTGTTTGTCCATCGTATAGCGGGAGGTCACAAAGGCGATCACGCCGCCGGGTCGAACTTGGTCGAGCGTTTTGGCAAAAAAGTAGTCGTGAATGGAAAAACCGAGCTTGTTGTAAGCCCGGTCGTTGACCTGGTACTGTCCAAAGGGCACGTTGCCGATGGCAAGGTCGAAGAAATCCCGTCTGTCGGTGGTTTCAAAGCCTGCCACGGTAATGTCTGCCTTGGGGTAGAGCTGCTTGGCGATTCTGCCGGTGATGCTGTCCAGCTCCACACCGTACAAGCGGCTTCCTTGCATCTCCTGCGGGAGAAGCCCGAAAAAGTTCCCGACGCCCATGGCAGGCTCCAAGATGTTGCCGGTCTGGAAGCCCATGTTGCCCACCGCCTCATAGATTGCCTTGATAACCGTGGGGCTGGTGTAGTGAGCGTTCAGCGTGGAAGCTCTGGCGGCGGCGTATTCCTCCGGGGAAAGTGTGGCGTATAGCTCGGCAAATTCGTCTTTCCAGTTATCCTTGCTTTCATCGAAAGCGTCCGCAAGCCCGCCCCAGCCGACATAGCGGGACAGAATTTCCTGCTGTTCAGGCGTGGCCTGTGCGCCCTCAAACTCCAGCTCCTTCAGAAGATTGATAGCCGCCATATTCGCCCGGAACTTGGCCTTTGCGCCGCCTGTGCCGAGATCATCGTCCAAAATGCGGAAATTCTCCGCAGGCGGTCTTTGCGGCATGGGCGGCTCCGGCTCGGTGGTGCGGATAGTCTGGATTTCAATGTCATAGGGAAGCTGGCTTTTCTCGCCGGGGTAGAACGCTACGGTTTCCGTGGTAAACTGTGGCTGCTCCGGTTCAGTCGCCTCCGATGCTGGCTGTTCAGGATGAGAAATATCTGGTTCAGGCTGTGCCTGTGTCCGGCTCTGCGTCTGCGCTTCCTCCAGAAAAACGGCGCGCAGCACGGGAGCGGCGTCCGGCCACGACAATCCGAGGGCGTGTACGCCCTTTTCCCCATGCACCTGTGCCTGAAAGCCGCTTCTCGAGGTGATGAAATCCGCTTCGCTGCCGTCCTCCAGCGTCATGGTGTCCGCGTCCGACGCGGCGAAAACGTTGGAAAGATACGCACCGATGGCGGCGTTGCCCTCGCCCTGCCGGAACAGCTCCCGCACCTCGTCCCGGATGTCAGGCGTGAGGATGCCGTTCATCAGGAGGTCGCGGAGGTCGTCGTTTCTGCTCCGTGCGGGAAGATAATCTGTTATGGCGGCGTTCCGCTCATCCCGGCGCAGCAGCCGTTCAAAGTTCTCGCGGCTTTCGGCGCGGAATACGGGATAGCGGAGTGCCGGGTCACGAAGCTGCACATTGAGCGCGCCGACCTCCGTGATCTCAAAGGGCGTGTTGTCCAGATAGACGGTATCGCCCACGGCATACGGCGCACGAAAAATCATGTTTTCCTGTTCGTTTTCGGCAGTGATCTCCTTGACAGGTTGCGTCTGCTCCGCAGCGAAGAAATAGCCGGTGTCGAGGTAACGCTCAAAAACGGTGCGGTCTACGCTGACCGTTTCCTGCTCCGGGACGCTTGGCAGAGTGTACCAAACATTATCTTCGTCTACACGCTCGACCACCATCAGAGTATCCCGCTGTTCGGCTGCGGTGGAAGAAAAGCCGTCGCCCACGCGATAGGCATTCCCCAGCGGCGTTGTGAAAACCGGCGCGTCCGGCTCCATACCGCGGCTGCGCTGAATACTGGAGAGGTAGTCAATGGCGTTAGATTGCTCCGCGAAGCGAAGCACCTGCCCACCCTCCTCATAGAAGCGGTCAAGGGCCGAGTCCCAGATGCCGGTAATGCCGCCCTCGTTGGGGTGCAGACGGATGGAAAAACGGTCCGGTGAGTCCATGTGCGCCGCCTGCGCTTCCTGCGCCGCGATTCTCTCCACATCCGCCATAACCTGCCGGATGAAGGGGCTGTTGTTGTGGGCTTCCGCGTCCACAATGCGCCCGCCCACAATGCCGCGCTCAGCAAGGGCTTCCCGGATGGCGATGGGGTCAATATTGTCAAAGTTGTCCTGTTCCTGCTCGGTGTAGAAGTTATCGGATTGAATGAGCTGCGCAATGCGCCGCTGCACCTTTGCCCATGACAGTTCGGCGGTTTCCGGGCTTCCGGCGCGGACGATAAAGAGATTGTTGCCCTCCTTGCCGCCGTACTCGTGAGCAAGCCATGCAGCAGCTTCTTTTTCACGCCCGTGCTGCTGCATATACCGCACTACGGCGTGTTTGCTCTCGATATTTCCGTTCCATGCACGGAGTGCATCGTCTATATCGTCCTGCGAGAGCGGTCGCAGCAGATTATGGAGCCGCGCATAGGTTCCCTCAAAAGTCTCTCGGTGCAGGCGGCTGCGGAACTCCGGCATATCCGAAAACAGCCGGATAAGCTCCATATCTTTTGAATTGAGAACGGCGCGGCGCACGGCGGCATTACACTCAATCTCCGCATTTTCCCGGTCGGAGTGCCCGCAGGCGTTGCGATAGACCGTATCCTCCGAAACCGCTGCCATCACCACCGGCCTATAATGCTCCAAACGATCCTGCACCGTGGGCTGCGGCACATCGGCGGCAGGATCGCGGAATACCCTCGTACCGTCTGCGCCAAACTCGGCTTCGTATGCGTCAATGGCGGCTTCCGCCTCATGGTCAACGGAGCGCAGGGTATAGACGCGGCGCTCACCTCTAAAGTCCGGCGCTGCGGCAATGGTTACATCGTATTTGTCCCGCAGTTCCTCCACATAGTTCTCCAGATTGTGCGCCGGAACGCCGCACATAGCAATACGGCCAGCACCGGGTATCGCTCTTGTGGTAAGGTTGAGGTCAAGCAGCTCCGCCGCCTGTTTTGCGTCCTCGCTGTAAATCTCAAAGAAATCGCCCACCTGAAACAGCACGATGTCGTCCGGGTGAGCTTCCTTTACGGCATTGTAGTCGGTCTGCGCCTGCACGGGCAATTCGCGCTCCGTTTCCTTTTCCTGTTGAAGCTGGGCGTAGCGTTCCTTTTCCCTTGGAGAGAGGAAGCGGTCCTTCTGAATGAGGCTGTCAATCCTTGCGGCCACCTTCGTCCAACTCAGCTCCACATTGGCACAGCCTGCTTTTTTCAGGACAATGCCGCGGCTGTCGTGGCTTTCATCACTATGGGATGCACCGGAAACGGCGTGGGAGCGCCCGCCTATGCCGTACTCATCTTTGAGGAAAGCTGCCTTTTCCTTGCCGGTATGGTCGGCGGTGAAGTATTCGTAGATCCTGCCCTTGCCGCCCTCCACGCCGCTGCCGCGATCCAGCGCGTGGTCGATCTCATCCTCGGTGATGAAGCGTGCCAGCTCCGGCACTGCGGCCATTTCGGAGGAATACTCCCTACGGGGCAAGGACAGGTCCCGCAGGCTCTGCCAGATTTGATCGAGCTTGTGATAGTGGAATCGCAGCAGACTTCTGTCCTGCTCATGGGCGGCGTAAAACTGTGCGAACTCGCCGGAGAGCGTTTCACGGAAATCTGTGTTTGTCAGTTGCTCCGCCAGCCGCGCCGTTTCATCAGGGAAGCCGCCGCCCCGCAGCGTATCCATGCAGGAGAGATAGCCCTGCTCCCGCGCCTCGTCGCTCAGGTCGTGTTTCAGATACCAGAGGGCTTGGGCAAGCTGCATCCGCTCATGCTGCCCTGCCTCGGCAAGCTCCACATTGGAGGCATACGCGCCGCTGTCCATAAGCTGGGAAATACGCGCGGCGGCGTCCTGCCATGCAATTACCTGCGCGCTGCGCACATATTCCGCACTTCTGCCGGGAGCGATGTGGATGCCGTCAGTGGCATACCACGCGGAAAGCTCGCCCTCCGGCGTCTTAAAGCCGTTGCCGCCGTGGAAGGTGTTTTGCAGCAGCGCGGCAATGTCTTCCGTGGACTTCTGCTTCTGGAACGCGGCGGCAATGACCATGCGGGTATCGTCCTCGTTGCCGCCCAGCCGCAGCACAAGGTCAAGCTGCTCCTGAGAAACGGAAAAAGCGAAGGGCGTCTGCGCAACGCTCTCCGCTTCTTCGATAGATGCAATCTGTTCCGCTTCGGTGGGGAAAAAGGATAGCTGACCGCCCCGTGCGGGGTGTTCTGTTATGCGTAGATCAGCTCCGCGAGAATCACTTCCTCCGCCTGCGCCTTGCAGGTGTTCATCAGGCCCACCCATTTCATTGGGTCGCGAGCTTTCAGTGCCTCCGTCGCTCCGGCCTCCGCCGCCAGCTCCGGCATCATCTGCTCCAGACGGCTCTGCGCCGCCTGCTCGATCTCCAGCAGGTGCGGGAACAGGGCTTCCTCCAAGATCATCTGGTTCCAGAGGATGGGCCGATGCTCCTTCAGGTACTTCTGGCGCATCCGCCCGTACTTGCCGAGGGGCTGCTCCGGCACCTCGATCTTCAGGTCGGGGATCATGTAATCTCCGTTCATCGTGTAAGTCAGGTTGTTCTCCATGCTCTGCCGTCCTTTCCGCGCTGTGTTCGCGCTCATAATTTCGTATGGTGACTTCGATCTGCCGCAAAACCTGTTCATTGATCTCGCTGACCGCCGTGCCAAGGGCTGCCACCGTGCGCGGGGTGTTGAAATCAAAGATGCTGAAAAAGTCCTCGTGTTCAAAGTGATCCTCCGGCTGCATCCCGCAGCGGGACATGAGGGAGTAGGTGATGCTGACCGCCGCGGCGTTTTTGAACGCCACCTCGATGTTGTAATCATCATACTCCTCCAGATAGGAATCCGCAACGATGCCGAGGATGTCGCGGGAATGGTCGCGCCAGTATTCCGCAGCAAGCTGAGAAGCGACGCTCTCAAACTGCTCCGCAAGGCCGTTTTTGCCGGAAACGCCGTAATTACGCTCCAGCATGGCGCTCACGCTGTCGGTATGCGCGTCTTTCAGCTCCCACAAGTTGACGCGGCGGGCGTTTTCCTTGCCGCCGGTGTCGGAAACGTCAAAGACGTATTTGAGCCGCGGCTTGTAGCCGGTAGCGTCGATGAGGGCGATGCCCGTGCTGCCGCGCCGGACATAGCGCCCCATCTTCTCGTTCCAGAAGTCGTACTCCGCGCAGGCGGTGGCCTCCGGGCGCTGCATATAAATCATGAGCTGCTCGTTGTAGGGGTATTTATACAGCCTTGCGGCGGTGGTCAGGAACGCCGTCCACGCCAGATGGCTGCCGGTGATCTGCCGCGCGGTGCGCTCCGCCTGCTCCGCGTAGGCTTGCAGTTTGTTGGGCATAAGCAAAATCCTCCTCTCATGGTTTTCTGGTGAAGCCGTTTCTTTTTGCCGCCTCGCTTGCTTTCCGTTTCCGCTTCTCACTGTACGGCGCGGTCAGGCGGAAGGACAAGCGCCCCTTTAAGATTTCAAACTCCATGCCGCCTGTGTCGGGGTCTGCGTCCAGTTGGCGGCACTCTGCGGGGTGATGTGCGGCGTAGGCGGCAAGGCGGTTTCTAAGGTCAGTATTGTGGGTGCGGATATGGATAAGGGAATCTTTTTCGTCAAATACGATTTCCGTGATTTTCTGCGCTTTTGTCAGTCCTGTTCTCATAAATGGCCTTTCTGCGTCTCCTGCGCGAAGCAGGCACGATTTTGGGGTATTTTCTCCGGCTCATGACTTGGGAAAAACGGCGATTTTCAAACAGAAACGCGCCGGATGATACATTCCTCATCCGGCGCACTCCCAGCGGCGAATCTGCGATTTTTCCGGCTCTTGACCGTAAAACAGTCAGTTTTGCTCAGAGGTCAAAATCCGGCGTCAGGTCAAGGGCGGCGTACTCCGCGTCGGTAATGCCGCGCAGCTTTGCGAGGGCGCTGTCCGTCAGCTCCCGCAGCTCAGCCTCCTCCGCGTCCAGATACCCCCGCATTTCTGTGAGGGCTGCGATCAGGCCCTCGCGGGTACCTGCCGCGTTGTAGATGCTCATAAGGCTGACTTCATCGTGGGTGAAATGCTTGTCGTTCATATCAAAGCTCTCTTTCCGCGCTCCGTTTGGGCGCTGTTTTATTCTTCGACTGCTCCGGCGTCCTTTCCCTGAGCTTTTCCAGCACGGAGGGCTTCTTCTGTTCGCGGTGGGAGGCCGCAGCCAGCTCCGTCAGGGAAATGGAAAAGCCCGCCTTGACCTGCTCCTCCAGCGCTGTTACGGTGGGCTGCTTGGGGCCGTTGTTGATGATGCCGTCTATCATGCCGTAGTCGTCCTCCATGGCCATCTCCGCATTTTTGAGGTAGTTCTCCGGCTTGAGGAAATTGGGAAGCTCCCGGAAGCCGATGCTGTCAACGTAATGACAGGATACTACGCCGTTTTGCTTCAAGGCAACGATGTCGCTGACCGACAGGCTGTGTCCCTTGAAATCCGCAGGATGATCCACGTTGAACCGCTGATAAATCATATCCAGATTGGTTCTGGCATTCCCATAATCCATAAACCCTCCGGTGTAGATCGCGTCGTAGCCGCCGCGCTCCGGCGTAACGCCCTTGCTCTGCAAGTAGTCATAGTTCATGAAGCGGTAAGCGTCCAATTCACCGCCGCGCCGAATCTGGTAAATGAGGAAAGCGTCCTGCGGGTTTTCCAGAAACAGCTTCTCCGTGTCCGCCTGCTCGCTCAGCGTCACAACGCCGCGCACCGCGTCCCATTCCTCGCGCTCCACGCCGAACACGCCGGTGTGGGAGGAAATATCCTCGGCGTCCAGCGCCATGGCCTCGGTGCTGTCGGCATAGAGCAGGAACACGGGAACGTCCTGCATGAACAGCTCCATGGCGCGCTCCTTGGTCAGCGGCAGCATGGCGTTGCCGTCTGTGTAGCCGTACTGATACATTTCCAAAAAGCCGATGCCGGTATCCGGCATGGGATAGCCCTGCTCCAGCTCCGGCAGGGGCGGCAGCTCATCCACAACATTCGGCGTTTCTGTTTCAATCTCCGGCTGCGGTTTCTCCTTTGCCCGCCATTCCTGACGGAACAGGCCGTTGAAGCGTTCCAGCAGCCCATGAGAGCCGTCGTCGATGCCGATCTCGTCTGCCAGCTTGACGAAATCCTCCAGCTCCTTCCGCAGCTCTGCGCCCTCTCCGGCAAGTAGCCTGTCCGCAACCGAAGCCGCTGTGGGTCCTTCTGCGCTGTCGGGAACGTTCAGACCCCGGCGCAGGAACGCCGCGTAGTCGGCGGCGAAGGCCAGCGCGTCGGCGCGGGAGGGCGGGATGGTGACAAGCTCGTATTCCGTGTCCTTGGGAAGCTCGATGCCGCGCTCCTTGCAAACCTCCGCGAAATGCTTTTCCACGTCGGTGATGATGCCGTTTGCGGTCTTGCCGATGGTATCCAGACTGGCACGGAACTCCGGCAGCTCGGCGTTTTTTGACCACGTTGCCACATAGCCGAAGCTGTTTGCGCCGGTTTCGATGCCAAAGTAGGCGCAGACCATAAAGGAGATGCTTTCGGCCTCCACCTCCTCGGTATTGCGGCTCTTATGCCTGCGCTCCTCTGGCTGCTGCAAGGCGTAATTGTGGAGCTTGGCGTGGGCGATCTCATGGACGGCGGCGGATACCGTCTGCACCTCGCTCATGTCCTCCCGCAGCGTGATGCTCTGGGATTTGGGGCTGAAATAGCCGTCCATATCCGCAGACAGCGGCTTGAACTCCACCGGCACGGGAGAGGAACGGCGCAGCGCCTCCATGAACGCCGCATAATTTTCCACGCTGCCGGTCAGGTTGGCGACGGGGCTGGCCACGCGCTCAGGCAGCGGCTTTCCGTCCGTCTGGGCGTAGTCGAACACCTTTACCGGACGGAACATGGGGATTTCGATTTCCTTTTCCTCGGTGACGATTTTGCCGTCCGCATCCAGAATGGGCAGCTTGGTGTCCGGGTCGAGCTTTTCCTGCTCGATTTTCTTCTTATACGGCGTGGGCGCGATGATGGTGATGCCCTTCTCGCCCCGCAGCACATGGCGGGAGAACTTGTCCCGCCAGCGGTTGTAGCCCGCCACAAGTGTGGCGTCCGGGCGCTGCAAGTGGATGAGCGCCTGATTGTTGAGGGAATAGTTGTGGAACCGGCTCATGGTGCGCAGGTAATTGCGGTACTTATCCATATCGCCGGATTCAAAGATGTCGCGGATACCCGCCTCGATGCGGTCGGTGATCTCCTTGAGCTGTTCTCTGTTTTTACCGGGCTTCTCTGGCATTTTTGCCTCCTTTCATCAGGTCGATACGCAGGAGCTGAAGCCCCCGCGAAAGATATTCCCGTAAATCCGTTTTTCCGCAGAGATAGCGGATGTCGCCTGCCTTGTCCTGCTCACGCAGCGTCCACAGGTCCGCCGCCCACCGGACAAAAACCGCGTCCGGCGCGTTGATGGGCTTTTTGCGGCGAAGATAGAGGCTGTGCCGCCCCAGCACCATGATCGTGCAGACGGTATTGACCACATCGAGAGAACATTCGTTGAGAACGGCGATCCTCCGTTCATACGAGGCCGCTTCCAGCAGCTCGCGCAGCGCAGGCTTGGCGTTTTCAATCAATGCCGGATAATCCGCTCTTGTCGGATACGGAGATTTTCGTGTCATAGGCACTTCCTTTCATTTCATGGGCTGTTTACCCCTAAAATGGCAGCGCCCGCGCAGGGGTAGGCTTTCCTGTGCGGGCGCTCGGTTCTTATTCGTTTTCGGAGTATATACTCCTTGCGGGCGGCGTATATCCGGCGTTTTTGGCGCGTTCGCTGGCGGCCCTGCGCCGCTCGTCGCTGAACGGCTCCCGGACGCTGACGCAGCTTTTCGGCACGATGTAGCTGACCGCGCCGGCGTGGACGGCCCTATCCGGGTACACCTTGTCCGGGTACTTCTCCGCAAGGCGCTTGAGCTTGCGTATCAGCTTGGGGTCGTGGGTGTAGATGCTGGCGGTGGATTCTTCCTCGTTGTAGAGGATGATACTTTCCTGCTCCAGCTTGGAGAGCTTCATGTCCTCGCCCCCTTGTCAAATTCCAAACGGAAGCGGACGCTCTCGCCGGTATCCTCCAGCACGGCGGTGGCGTCGTAGGTGCCGCCGGTCTTTTCGGAGTAGAGGCCGGTGAGCTTCACACGCCCGTCTGCCAGCAGCGCGGCGGCGACCTTTTTTGTCAGAGCGGCTCGCTTGGCGGCAAAGAACTTGTTGTCCCGCCACAGCCCGAAGCGGCAGTCGTTTTTCTCGCAGAAGAAGCCCTTTTTGCTCTCGGTCACGTCGCTGCCGCAGCGGGGGCATTTGCCGATGACCTCACGGCCGGAGGGGAACAGCACCTCCGCGCCGGAGATGACCTTATAGGTTTTTACCAGCTCTGTGAGCATATCCGCAATGCCGGTCATGAACTCGTCCGGGGAAAGCTCGCCGCTCTCCACCTGCTGCAAGCGGTATTCCCATTCGGCGGTGAGAAGCGGGGACTGTAACTGCTCCGGCAGCACGGTGATGAGGGAAACGCCGGTATGGGCAGGCACAAGGCTGACGGCCTTCTTTGCCCTTTTGCGCTCCACAAAGCCCGTGGCTACCAGCTTTTCGATGATGGCGGCGCGGGTGGCGGGCGTTCCCAGCCCCTTTCGTTCCGCTTCTTCCGGCATATCTTCCTTTCCGGCAGTCTCCATGGCGGAGAGCAGCGTATCCTCCGTATAATGCTTGGGCGGTGTGGTCTTGCCCTCCTTTACGGCGGCTTCGGCGCAATCCAATACCTGTCCCTCCGACATCTCCGGCAGTGCGGCGTCCCGCTTTTCCTGTGCGAGATACTGCTTCCAGCCAGGTGTGAGGGTGGTTCTGCCCTTGACGGTGAATACAGCGCTGCCGCACTCCAGCGTAACGGCGGTATCTGTATAGCGGTGGGCGTCGCTGACCGCCCGGAGAAGCTGTCCCGCCACAAGGCGCAAAAGCTCGCGCTCTCCCAGCGGCAGGACGGAGGTATCCGCCTTGCCCGCGCTGGCGGTGGGGAGAATGGCGTGGTGGTCGCTGACCTTGCGGCTGTCGCAGACCTGTCTTGCGTTCACACGCTCCGGCGCGGCTGCTTCGCAGATGGCGGCGGCAACGGTCACAAGCTCCGGCACAGAGGGTTCCAGATCGTCTGTGAGGAAGCGGCTGTCCGTGCGGGGATAGGTGCAGAGCTTCTTTTCATAGAGGGCTTGCAGGTAGTCAAGCGTCTGCTGGGCGGTATAGCCGAGGCTGCGGTTGGCTTCTCTCTGGAGGGCGGTCAGGTCGTAGAGCAGCGGCGCTTTCTCCGTTTTTTCCGTGCGCTGCACCGCCTTGACCGTGACCGGCTGACCGGCGCAGGCGGTGGCAAGGGCGTCCGCCTCCGCTTTTTCTTTGAACTTTTCGGACACTACGGCAAAATCGCCGCAGCGAAGGTTCACTGCGTAAAAGGCTTCCGGGCGAAAGGCGGCGATCTCCGCCTCCCGCTGGACGATGAGCGCCAGCGTGGGCGTCATGACGCGCCCCACGTTGAGGGTGCGGTGGTACAGCACCGAAAAGAGCCTTGTGGCGTTGATGCCCACCAGCCAGTCCGCGCGGGCGCGGCAGAGGGCGGACTGGTGCAGCCCGTCGTATTCCCGTCCCGGACGAAGGTCCGCAAAGCCCTTTTTGATGGCGGCGTCCTCCATGGAGGAGATCCAAAGCCGCTTCATGGTTTTCGTGCAGCCCGCCATGTAGTAGACGGTGCGGAAGATCAGCTCGCCCTCGCGCCCTGCGTCGCAGGCGTTGATGACCTCGGTCACGTCCTCCCGGCGCATGAGGTCCCGCAGCAGTTCGAACTGTTTGGCTTTGTCCGCTTTCAGCGTGAAGCGCCAGCTTGCGGGCAGGATGGGCAGATCGTCATAGCGCCACTTGGCGTACTTTTCATCGTACACATCCGCGCCCGCCAGCTCCGCCAGATGCCCGAAGCACCAGCTCACAAGGTAGCCGCCTCCCGAAAGATAGCCGTCGTTGCGTTTGGTCGCGCCCAGCACGGCGGCGATGGACTGGGCGACGGAGGGCTTTTCCGCGATCACTAATTTATGGTGTGTCATATTCATTTTTCTCCTTTTCTGCATAGCAAAAAGCAGCCCCGAAGGACTGCTTTTCGTGTCTGTTTTTCTAATCGTATGTGGGTCAGGGCCGTTCAAGGCACCGCTTCCGTATCACATCCTTTTTCGCTGCATCTGGTCTCTCATGGGTACATTGGGCATCGGCGGGAGAAGGCGGCAAGTGTCGGGGTCCTAACGTTCCGGCGCTTTCCCCCGCAGTTTCTCCCGCAGGTCGGTGTCACGGTAGCAGGGACGGAGGCAGACGGTGCCGTAGCGGGAACAGCCGCAGCAGAAATGCCCCTCCGGGGCGGGGGTACGCGGCGTTTCCTCTTTTCCCGGATAGGGGCGCTGCATCATCTGCCGCTCCAGCGGGTTTTTGGTGAAAAGGGTCATGCATCCGCGTCCTCCGTTTCCTCCGGCTCGTCCGCATCGTCCTCGTTTTCGTATTCCTCGTCCTCATCGCCGTAGTCGTAATCGTCCAAGTCCACAGGTCCCTTTGTGTCGGGCTTTTTCTTACGGAGCTTAAACCAGTACAGCGCGCCGCCGCCCGCCATCAGGAGCAGCAGCACAATCACAACAAGACCGCTGCCGGACTTCTTTTCGCCGCCGTCCTTGTCGGGGCTGTCAGTCGTATCCGGTGTTGGGTCGGGCTCCGGCGTCTTTTCCGCGACCTTTTCCTTGCCCATGCACTCCGTCATATTGGTCTTGCAGACTGCGCAGACGGTGTTGACCGCACCTGCCTCGCACTTGTCTTTGCAGGAGCAGGCTGCGGCGCTGCCGCCGTTCTCCATCAGCGCCATGAGGTCAGCCTCGTCCACAAGGTTGAGGAAATACACGTTTTCCGTGTCTCCGGAGCGGTCAATGACGATGTAGAAGTAGTTGCCGTTTTTGCTCTGGACGGTGATGAACTGCTTGTTTTCTGCCGCTTCCTCCACGCTGGCATAGGGCGCGGACTGCAAAATGTCGTCGATGAGGGTCAGATTCCCGTCCGGGGTCAGCGCCTCGCTGCCCTGCTGCTCCGGCAGTCTGACGGTTTCCGTGGAGATGGTGATGCTGTCAATGGAGGACGGCGGCGTTTCGCTTCCGTCCTCACTTTGTTCGTAATAGCCGCCGTCTGCGTAGGCGGTGGCGGAAAGGGCGGTCATGCAGCAGAATACCGCCAGCAGACCGGCAAAAAGCCGGGTGTTAAACTTCCTCATACTGTTTTTCCTCCGTTTCGTTCCGTTCAGCCTCCGGCGCGGGGAACTGCCCCTGCCGCATGGACTGAAGAAGCCGGGAGAGCTGTTCCGGCGTAAAGCCGCTTTCCCGCACTATACCGATGATGTCGGTGTTCTCAAGTTCCATGATCTGGCTGTCGATTTCTCTGTTGCGGGTCTGGAGCGCGGCGATTTTGCCGTTGTTCTTCTCGCGCTCCGCCCGCAGCCTGCTGATTTTCGGGTTCATATTCGGCTCCTTTCTGAGAGATCAGGGCGCAGGTAAACGCCCGTAAGCAAGGAAATGGGATTGCCAGTAGCTTGAATTGAGGCTTGTGTACTGGATGGGGTCGCCACAGTGAAGCATCATATCATTGCCGACGTAAATGCCCACATGGGACGCGCCGGTGGTGTCATAGGTGCCTTGGAAGAACACCAGATCGCCGGGGCGCAGGTTGGCGGCGGACACCCGCGTACAGAGCTGGCGCAGTCCCTCCGCGCCCAGCCTGCCGAAGCTCCAGCCCACGCCGCAGTTGTTGTAGACATAGCTGACGAAGCCGGAGCAGTCGAAGGAGGTGGCGGGCGTGCTGCCGCCCCAGACGTAGGGGTAGCCGAGATACTTCTCCGCCTCCTTGATGATGGCGGCGAACTGCGCGTCCTCCAGCGCCTCCGGGGGTATCTCGTACTTCTCATAGTCGGCGGTGTAGTATTTCCCGATGTACTCCGAGCCGCCGAACAGGTCCGGGCGGTTGCCCAGCGTCGCCATATACATGGCATACAAGGAGAGCTGATCCTGCGACATGATATAGACCGGCACATGGGAGAGGTTGAAGTTTTCCAGCCGGACTGTGCAGATGTAATAGGTGTACGGCACCTGCACGGTATATTCATAGCTGTGCAGATTGCCCTCCGCATCGGTATAGTAGCCGGTGCGCGTTTCGGTGCGGTATCTCGTTTCCGTGGTGACGGTTTCCGTTAGGATGTACTGCTTCTCAAACAGCATATCGAGTATGCCGCCGACCTCGGAGATCGTCCACTCCCTGCCCATAAGGGCAGTGACGGCGGAGATCAGCACATAGGGGTCATGCTCGATGTCGTCCAGCTCGAAGTGGTACTCGTCGTAGTCGTGGGTGCTTTCGTAGGTATCGAGATACTGCTGCAATTCCGCTTCCATGGCGCAATACTGCGCCTCTGCCGCCAGCATATCCGCGTCCTCGCTGGGGTAGGTGGATACGTTCACGCCGGTTGCCCCGCCCTGAATCAGCAGGGAGCAGGAGGAAACGGTGCAGAGGATGAGGACGATCATTGCCGCGATGCCGCCCACGATAAGAAAGCCCTTTTTGTGACGGGCGATGAACTCGCCGGCTTTCTTTGTGTTCTCCGCGGCTTTCCGCGCCGCCTTTGCCGTGGCTTCGGAGGCTTTGACCGTATTCCCGGCGCTTTTTCCGGCTTTGGCGGCGGCGTACTCCCTCTTGATGGCCTGCTTCTGCTGCCAGCGGGAGTAGGGATTGCTGGAAAACTGCGGGTCATGGTGCTGCGCCGTTTTGTCCAACGCGCGGAGGTTGGCGCGGTCTGCCTTGGCCTCGGCCCGGTCTGCGCGGCGGTAGGGCTTCTCCTTGTGGGAGCGGTGGGCGTGCTGCGCAAGGCGCACGGCGCGCTCCGCCGCCTGCTCCACGCCGTGGGCGCTCTCCACACCCACATTGTCCTGCTCATGCTCCCGAATCTCCCCGTGGACGGCGGATAGCGCTGCCGCACCGGGCGCGTCCCGCAGGGCGTGGGTGAGCTTGGAGGGCGGTCGCTTCTTGTCTACCTCCTCAAAAGAAAGGCGCGTTGTGACCGTGCCGGTTTTCGGGTCAACGACGCGCTGCTTTTTCTTCACGGTTTTCTTGGGTATCTTCGCCTCGGACTTTTCCAGCTTTTGATAGGCTTTATCCGCTTTTTGGATGGTCTTTTTCAGTTCCGGCGCTGTCCGCTCCTCCTGCGTGAACAGCAGCCGGGGCGAGCGCTTGCTCATGGGGTTTCACCTCCGATCCGTTTCTGTGCCAGCGTACAGTATTCCGGGTTCAGCTCAATGCCGATGTAGTGCCGTCCGAGCTGCTTTGCCACCGCCGCCGTAGTGCCGGAGCCGAGGAATGGGTCCAGCACCACGCCTCCGGGCGGGCAGCCTGCCAGCAGGCAGGTTTCCGCCAGCTTTGGCGGGAAAGCGGCGAAATGCCCGCCCCGGTACGGCACGGTGTTGATCTGCCATACGTCGCGCTTGTTGCGAAGCTGCGGGATATCCTCATCGGCGTACCCGTTCGGGCGATGGTCGTTGAGGTGTTGGTGCTTCTGACCGGGAATATCCGCGGAATATTTGTTGCCTGCACCAAATCCGCGCTTCATCCGCGCAGGAGTGGAGGCCGCAACCGGCTCCGCGATGGCGGCAGCATCGTAATAGTAGCGGCGGGACTTGGACAGCAGGAAAATATGCTCATAGCAGCGGCTTGGCCTGTCCTTGGTGCTTTCCGGCATGGGGTTCGCTTTCATCCAGATGATGTCCGAGCGCAGATACCAGCCGTCTGCGCGCAGCGCAAAGGCAAGCAGCCACGGCACGCCGATCATGTCCTTTGCCTTGCAGCCCTCCACCTTGCCGTTGAGGGCGACCGCCTGCCCCGTCCTGCCGTTGGGGTACTTGGGGTCGAGGGCTTCGCCCTGATTGCCCTTTCCGGCATAGGTGTCCGCGATGTTCAGCCAGAGGGTGCCGTCCGGCGTGAGAACGCGCCTGACCTCCCGGAAAATGGAAGTCAGGCGCTCCACATACAGCGCCGGGGTTTCCTCCCGCCCGATCTGCCCATCTACGCCGTAATCCCGTAGTGCGTAGTACGGCGGCGAGGTTACGCAGCAGTTCACGGAATTGTCCGGCAGGATTTTCAGCACGGTCAGGGCGTCGCCGCAGTAAATGCGGTCAGCCTGCATAGTCGAACTCATCCCTTAGAAGCGAGGTAAGCCCTTCGACAGCCGTGAGGATGTCCCTGCACACGCCGGTCAGCTCAGATATGGCCGGTTCTCCGTCATACTCAAATACGTCGGCGTCCTCATTGTCCTCGTCCGCCTCACGCTCTGCGGTGTATTCGCGCTCGATGCGCTCGGCATACTCGCAGCAGCGTTCGCCGGGGCAGCAGGGATTATCCGCAGGAATGTAACCGGCGTATTCCGGCTCGATCAGGTCGTTTTCGATGAGGTCGGACAGGTCCGCAAGGTCATGGGACTTGATATAGCGGACGGCCTTGCCCCAGCTCCTGAACAGCTCGCCGCAGCGCTCGTCAAAGTCGCGGACGCCTTTATACGCAAGGCGCAGGTAGCTATCCGCGTCGGCTCTGTCTTTGATGTAGCACATGAGCACATTCGCCATCCAGAACAGCTCCAGCTTTTCCTCGATGTGGCGCAGGTAGTCCTCGCCGTGGATCAGGTACAGATTTTCCTTTTTCATGGTGTTACGCTCCTTATTCGTTTAATCAATCAGTTGGAAACGGCCTCGCCGCAGCGGAGCAGCTCCCGGAACAGGCTCTTGCCCATGGGGGTGATGAGGGTGTACGCGCCGCTGTGACCGTTGCGGACGTAATCCCGCACACGGAACAGCCCGCGGTTGCGGGGAAGGGCGTAGGGCATGAGGTTCCCCGCAGGGCTGCGGTAGAGAAAGCCGGTCTGCTGGAGAAAGCGGGCAAACCAGCGCTCCGGCACGTTCAGCTCCTTTGCCGTGGTGCGAAGGTTGGTGCAGCCATCCGCGTCCATAAAGGCGTCGTAGTAGTCCGCCTTGGGCAGCAGCGTTTGGCGCTCTGCCCTGTGCCGCAGGTTCTCCGCATGGGTGGCGTAGAGGCTTTTCATCAGTGCGTCCAGCAGCTCAGGGTGCTCGGCGAACAGCTTGAGCTTCTCGTCGGTGATATACACGCCGTGCTTGCGGATGTTGGGCAGCACCTCATGGGTGATCCAGCGCTTGAACGCCTTTGCCTCCGGTTTTCGGGAACTGAGCACCAGCGAATACAGTCCCGGCTCGTTGATGATAGCCATTCGCTGTTTCCCACCAAGGGTATCAATAGTGCTGATACCCTTTTCATCATCGTCCAAACGTTCAACCGTCATGCTCGGATTCCCAAGATCCAGCGCCTTGCACACATCAGCCGCCACAAACCACGCCTCGCCGCCGATGGTCAGGGTGCGTACCTTACCGAAGGTTTCGTTTTCAAAAATCATCAGTTTGTTTTCCATCGTGCAATTCCTTTCTTGTTTTGTTATGCAGTCTGCTCCTGTGGCTTGGTGGTGAGCAGGTCATAGAGTTCCCCGCGGGGGAAGCGGTCTACGAAGGGCAGGATAACGTTGCCATAAAAAAGCAGCCCTTCGCCTTCACCGCTGTGGGTGACATACGAGAGCTGATGCGGGGAGATATTGAGCTGCTTGGCGAGAATCTGCCGGTCGCCGCTGGCCTGATTGAGCATGAGGATGAAATCGCTGTTCTCAAAGATGTTCTCCACCTCGCGGGAGGAGAGCAGGTCCTTGACATTCTGCGTGATACCGGTGGGGATACCTCCCCACTTGCGGAAGCGCTTCCAGATTTCCACGGTGTAGGCGGCGGTCTGCTCCTCGCGCAGCAAAAGGTGCATTTCGTCAATGTAGTAGCGAGTGGATTTGTGGGCTTCCCGGTTGACGGTGACGCGATTCCACACGGCGTCCTGCACGATGAGCATCCCGATCTTCTTGAGCTGCTTGCCCAGCTCCTTGATGTCGAAGCTGACAATGCGGTTTTCAATGTTGATGTTGGTGCGGTTGTTGAACACGTTGAGAGAGCCGGAAACGTAGATTTCCAAAGCCGTGGCGATGTACTGCGCCTCCTTTTCCTCCTGCCGCCGCAGCTCGTTATACAAGTCCTCCAGAATCGGCATATTCTCCGGCACAGGGTCGCTGAGATAATCCCGGTACACCATGCGCACACAGCGGTCGATGATGGTCTTTTCCACCGGCATGAGGCCGTCCTTGCCGCCCACGATCAGCTCGCAGAGGGAGAGGATGAAGTCGGATTTCAGGCTCAGCGGGTTTTCATCGTCGCTGTAATTGAGATTCAGGTCCATGGGATTGATGTAGTGCGGGCTTGTGGGGGAGATTTTAATGACCTGTCCGTGCAGGCGCTCCACCAGCGGCCCGTATTCAGCTTCGGGGTCGCAGATGATGATGTCATCGTCGGTAACGAGGAACACGTTGGCGATCTCCCGCTTCGCCGCAAAGCTCTTGCCGCTTCCGGGCGTACCAAGGATGAGGCCGTTGGGGTTCTTGAGACGCTTGCGATCTACCATGATGAGGTTGTTCGACAGCGCGTTCAGCCCGCAGTACAGAGCTTCCTTACCGTCCTGAAACAGCTCCTGCGTGGTAAAGGGGATAAAAATAGCGACGCTTGAGGTGGTCAAGCCCCGCTGTATCTCGATCTGGTTCAGCCCCAAGGGGAGGCTGCTCATCAGCCCTTCCTCCTGACGGAAATCAAGGCGGGTAAGCTGGCAGTTGTACTTCTGGGCGATGGAGGCCGCCTGAAATACGTTGTTGTCAAGCTGCTGGCGGCTGCCTGCCGTATTGACCACGATGAAGGTCAGCAAAAACATACGCTCGTTGCGGCTTTGCAGGTCTTGCAGCAGCTTCTTCGCCTCCGTGCCGTAGGTGGCAAGGTCCGAGGGGATGATGTCCATGTCGTATCCGGCGCGGACGGCCTTTTTCTGCTCCTCGATGGTCATTTTCTGCAAATCCGTGATCTTGCGCTTGATGGTCTTGATGGCCTTGACCTGATCCACGGACTGGACGTGCATACTGACGATGAGGGAGCTTTCCATGTCGAGGAAGTCCGCCAGCATCCGGTCGTTCAGCTCCGGCGCTAAAATCTGCAAGAAGCTGGCGCAGCCGATGCGCCTGCCGACGCCGAAGGAGCGCCCGGTGCGGAACTCAAAGGAGCTGGGCGCGATGAAGTCCTTGACCGAAAGCCCGGAGGGTGCCAGCCAGTCCCACGAGAAGCGGAACGGCTCCTGCTCGTCCATGTGCAGCATCCCGTGCAGCAGCCGCAGCCGCTCCATGCCGTTCATGGGCTCCGCCGCCACGCCGAGGCGCTTGAAGTTGTTCAGAATGTCCGTTTCAATGCGCTCCAGCCTCGGCTTTGCCGCTTTCAGCCCGTCCGCCTCCACGCCGAAGGTCAGGTACTTGGTCTTGATGAGGCCGTTGTTGCCGCGGGCAAGCTGGTTCTGGAGCATCTGGGTATATTCCAGACGGATGCTGTCAAAATCGTCGCCCTGCGGCGAGATGGTGATGTACCTTGCGTAATTGTCCTTGTTGGCGGACATATTCACAAAGGAGAGCTGAAAGCGCACGGAGCTGTCGAAGTAGTTGAGGAAGTCGCACCAGCCGTCAAAGATGGCGGTCTTGTCCTCGTTCTGGTTGAGCTGGTAGTTGATGTCCTGAAACTGGACGGTTTTCGTGTAGTAGCTGTCCGTCACGCGGCAGATGCCGTCGGGGAACATCCGCTGAAACGGGATGCTGTCCTGCGCGGACTTCTGTTTCTTATCCTGCCGCTTCGCTCTTGCGATGGCGGCCTCGATCTGCCTGCGTTCGGCGCGGGTGAGTTTTGTGCGGGTGGACAATGCGATACACCTCCCGGTCTAAATTGTCCTGCCGTTCCAGAACGGCGTAGAAATTATTGGTTGCGTAAGGGCGCTGCTTGGGGCGCAGGAAGCAGACCTGCACGATGTTGCGGACGATCTTTTCAAGGGGCTGTCCGTTCTTCTCATACATGGCCAGCAGGAAAAAGGGCAGCATGAGCAGGATCATGCAGATCGCCGCCGTGCTGACGCCGGTATGGGCTTTGAGCAGGAAGAACAGCGGAACGCCCAGCGCCGCGCCCGCGCCGAAGCAGACGAGCTGGCGCTTCGTCAGGTTCAGCAGCACCTTGGTCTTGACTGCGTTCAGGTCTTTGGGTACGGGAACGTATGCCATATTGGTTTACCTCCGTCAATGACTGTTGAAAATTGACTTTGCGAGACTGCTGGTTTTGAACAGGGTGAAGCAGAGCAGCACCGTATAGCCCATGCACAGCCAGATCGCCGTGGAAATGTTGTCGTCTATGAGCATATTCTGTACCAGCACCGCATAGATGGCGATGCAGATGATGATGAGAAAGCCCTGAAACGCCAAAGCCAACAGGGAGCGGAGATAATTCTGCCCCATGCCGCCCCATTCCTTGCCCATCATGGTGGCCATGGGGATGGGCGCGATGCTGGTGACGAGGTATATCTCGATCATTCTGCCGTAGATAATGATAAAGATGCAGATGGTCAGCGCCCACATGGTGAAGCCCACCACGAAGGATTGCAGCCACAGCCCCAAGAGCGTCCACACGTTCATCTCCAGCAGCCGCGCCTCAAGGTCCGCGATATGGTCGGCAAGGTTGATGGAGGTGTTGCCCACGATAAGGCCGGAGGCGCGGTTGACCACGCTCTGCGCCGCCTCGAATACGCCCATGACGATATTCCATGTGTTGGACACGATGAGCACGGCAGCCGCCGTCTTGAATACCCAGCGAAAGAATACCCATGTGTCGATGTCGTGGAGGTTATTTCGGTCTGCTATGAGCTGGATCAGCTCCAGTGTCATCACAAAGGCGAGAATCACGCCTGCAATGGGCAGGATCAGGTTGTCCGAGAGAGAGCGGATCATGCTGTAAATGCTGGCGTTCCACGCCTGCGGGGTGCTGCCGATGTGTCCCGCCGCCTCCGCGACCTTGGCGTTGACGTTATCAAAGAGGCCGGTCAGGTTGTCCATGATGCCCCCGACCAGCAGCTCCTTGAGCCATTCGGTGAATTTTTCCCATATCAAATCCAATGGGTCAGCCCTCCTTTCCCGCCCCCGCCCGTGTCAGGCGGGCAGGGGCGAAGGGTTTTACATTGCGGCATGGACGGGATTAACCGAACAGCCCTTTGAGCAGCGGCACGAGAATCATACCGATGAGCGCCACACCGCCGCCCGCCATAAGCTGTTTCATGCCCTGCGATTTAGCTTATGTGTGATAAAGAAGTAATAGAAGTGTAAAAAATTTTGCCTTTCCTATCCGATACTTGCCTTTGATATCGGATAGGGCGGGCGGTCATTCGGGCAAGTCCACTTTGCCGACGAAAGAATAGTAAATCTCAATATCCTGTCTGCGTGTGCCGTTTTCAT
>OGQN01000633.1_pt1 | contig 32039 bp, 23 predicted proteins | sample 1553231 | NCBI WGS metagenome assembly OGQN01 (sample SAMEA2579950, study PRJEB22360) | human gut metagenome | biome: human gut; feature: human-associated habitat; material: faeces | place: Denmark | collected 2008/2010 | reverse complement strand
GGCACGCTCCCAAAGCTCTATGAGTCAACGAGCTATCTATTGCCGGAGGCAATACACATTGTTATCCTGGGGCCTTTGAAGCGTGTCGACAATGTAACAGTTTGATAATTAACGCAGTAAGCGTAGGGACGCTCCATGGAGCGTCCCTACGCTTATTCAATTGATATACAGCGGATTGCGCACATTTATTAGCTTTCTGACAGCGGGACCTGGGCAACCCCTGATTTGCTATCTCGCCTATTTTTTTATATTTGCAGGCAGAAACGGGTTATCCGAAATCCATGAGGCTGTTCATCGCAATTATCACATTGATTATCAGTGCGTCGGTTGCTGTAAGCGCTGAGGCTCAGATAACTGTGAACGGCATGGTCATCGACCGTGAAGCCAACGAGCCGCTGCCCGGTGCTTCGGTCATGGTGAAGGGACCTGACGGCAAAATCAAGAAGTTTACATCGTCGAAAGCCGACGGAGGTTTTGCAATAGAGCTGGCGTCGGTAGAAGGTTGTCGGCTGGAGGTTGCAATGATGAATTTTGCCAAGCAGTCAATTCCTCTTGACAGCGCCGCATTTCCTCTCACCGTCAGCATGGAGCCGGGAACAACCCTGCTCAAAGAGGTGACCGTCAAGGCCGACCGCATACGCCAGCAGGGCGACACCATCACCTACAACGTCGGCAGCTTCGCTCAGGCGCAAGACCGCACGATAGGCGACGTATTGAAGCGTATGCCGGGCATCGACGTCAGCAGCAGCGGCAAAATAAAGTATCAGGGGGAAGACATCAACAAGTTCTATATTGAGGGCACCGACCTTCTTGGCGGCAAATATGGCCTCGCCACAAACGGTATCAGCCACGACGATGTCGGCGCTGTTGAGGTGATGGAAAACCATCAGCCCGTGGAGGTCCTTTCGGGCATCGCCTTCTCCGACAAGGCTGCCATCAACCTCAAGCTGAAAAACAAGGCGAAAGCCGCATGGAGCATCCACGGCGATGCCGGAGGCGGATGGTCGTGGCAGCCTGAAGGGGCCGTGTGGGACGGCGAGCTGTTTGCAATGTGCGCCATGCCCGGATTTCAGAATATCACTACCTTCCGCACCAACAACACCGGCGAAGATCTGTCAGGGTCAAACACCGACTTCTTCGCCACGGGCCACGGCACGGGGCTGAGCCGGTATGTCGGTATCGGACTGCCCGATGTGGCCTCGCTCAGCAGCAGGCGCACCTGCCTGAACCGCTCGTTTCTCGTGTCGACCAACAACCTATGGAAATTCGGCCGAGGCGAATTCAAAGTCAATATCGACTACTCCTCCAACCGCCTTACCGCCAATGCTTCGAATATAACGACTTATTTTCTTGACGAGGGCAACCGCGTAGTCACCGAGAACCTCGACGGCACGGAGCATCAGCACTCGCTCAGCGGCAAATTCATCTACGAGCTGAACCGGAAAACATCATTCATAAACAACACCCTGCAGACCAACATCAACTGGGACGACATCAGCGTCACAACCACCGGCTCGATACCGAACAGCCAGTCGGCCCGTCTGCCCGACTACTACGTCAGCAACAGCTTCAAGATGATTCAGCGGTTCAAGGGGAAGCATCTCGTCACCTTCGAGAGCCGCAACGAATGGGAGTCGCTGCCTCAGACCCTCAATCTCAACCTGGACGGCAACGCCTGTCGCCAGCACATCGGCGACCATGCTTTCCATACCCATGAAAGCGCGGCGTATGCCTTCTCCATCAAAGGAATCACCATCAGCCTCGAGGGAGGTATCAAGGGCTACTGGCGTTCGATGACGTCAGAGGCCGACCTGCCGGACATCTCGGACCTGTCAGACTTCACTAACGTAGTTCATACAAACTCTTTCACGGTCTATGCTACTCCCAAGCTCGAATACTGGATGAAGCGCGTTAACTTCACGCTCAATCTCCCCGTCAGCTACGCCCACTATTCTTTCGACAAGGCTATCGCCAACCACGACGAAGCCTACTTCTCGCCGTCGCTGAGCTTCAACTGGAAGCCTAACAACCGCTTTTCGGGCACCGTCCACGGAGGCTTGGGCCGCTCACCGATGAACCTCAACCTGATTCATCCGGGGCTGATTATGACCGACTACCGTACCTTCGAATCAGGAACAGAGAACTTCTATAACCATTCCTCTCAGAACGTATCGGCAAACTTCAGCTATAAGCACTCGCGCCGCGGACTGTTCGCCAACGGCGCCGTTACCCACTCGTGGAGCCAACTGCCCTACACCCTGGCTCAGCAGCTCTATGGCGACTACATAGTCTACAGCTACTCCGACGCCAAAAGCAACAGCCGGATGCTATGGGCCACCGGCAGCTTCGGCAAGACCCTCGATTTCATGCGCGGAAGCTTCAACATCAACGGCTCATACAGCCGCAACCGGTCGAGCCTGCTGTCGCAGCAGGAGGCGGTTCAGTCGGTAGGCAACGGCTGGAGCGCAGGCGCCAAGATAGGCGGCTCTCCATGGTCGTGGTTCAGCTTCGACTACGCCATTAACTATTCCGAAAGCCGCCTGACAATCAACGGCGACGCCGCTCCGTGGCTCTCCTCGCTGGCCAACCGGCTGAACCTGACCTTCACACCTCTCACCAAATGGCAACTTCAGGTAGGCGGCGAGCACTACCGCAACGAGCTGACCGCAGGCTCATTCAAGAATATCGAAATGCTCGACGCCAAGCTGACATTCAAACCCTCGGGGCGCATCGAGCTGTCGGCATCGCTGACCAACATCCTCAATAAGAAACAATACAACTACACGACCTACTCGCAGCTGTCGTCGTTCGAATCTCAGCGCTCGCTCCGGGGCCGTCAGCTGCAGTTTTCAATAACTGTCAGAAAATAAATCATTACCCCTATGAAGAAGATACTCGCAATTCTCTGTGCCGCCATTACGGCAGCAACCGCCGCTGAGGCTCAAAAGTGTATGGTCAAAGTTGGATATCAGGAAAAGTATACCAACTGGTCTAATAATAAGATAGTCAACGACTTTGTGCTTCTGATAGGGAATGAGGAGTCGAGATACTTCAACCCCGTCACGCAGGTAGTCGACTCAATGCTCTCCACCCCGCAGGGAACCGCTGATTTCAACAATATGGTGGCAGCTGCCAATGCTGCCGGACAGCGTCCCACGCTGCTTCCGAGAGACCGCACCTACATCATCAAATACCCTCAGAAAGGCGAGATGCTCTGCTATGAAGAGACCGCCGGAGAGCTCGGCAACTACACCGAGCCTTTCAGCGAGCAGTCGTGGAGCATATCCGACTCAATTAAGACCGTGCTCGACTATGAATGTATAATGGCTGAGACCGACTATCACGGCCGACACTGGACTGCCTGGTTTACCCTCGAGATACCGATTAACAACGGGCCGTGGAAATTCTGCGGACTGCCCGGGCTGATACTCGAAGCGACAGCCGACAACGGCGCCTACAACTTCATCGCAACCGGCCTCGAACAGACCGACGCCGAGATGCCCCGTAAAATCTACGGCCATGACCTGTCAGAGAAGATGGACCGCAAGAATATGCGTGAAATATGCTGGACGTTCTACACCACCTGCGCTGCTCAGATGAAGGCCCAATACGGGGTCACCATCAAAGAGGTGAAACTTCCCGATGGATTTGACCTCATCGAAACCGATTATAAATAGCCGCATCACTGTTTCAGGGTGAAACACTAAACACCCCCGACCTCCCGACGGCCCGAGTGGCCGGATCCCTGTCAAACAGGACTTCAGCTATTTGCCTGTATGACTCAGCGGGGCAACCGCATCAAAATCAACCGAAAGAACCTCGGCTACCTGTAGCCGCGTGCCTTTGGCACGCTCCCAAAGCTCTATGAGTCAACGAGCTATCTATTGCCGGAGGCAATACGCATTGTTATCCTGGGGCCTTTGAAGCGTGTCGGCAATGTAACAGTTTGATAATGAACGCAGTAATTTTATGGACCGGCACCATCCGCCTGCTTCATCTTAAAACTATTCCAGTCTCCGCCTTCAGAATCCATTGCACGAACGGTCAATATCCCTATCTTCGGAATCTTCTGATTCTTAGGCTATGGTGGCTATATATTCAAGTTGTGGCATACCACAGGGAAGATTTTGATAAATTTTGATGCGGTTGCCCTGATGGCCCGGCGGGGAATTTGCAGATGTCAAAAGAATGGAGTATCTTTGCAGCGCCTGAAGCTCGAATGGTGGAATGGTAGACACGAGGGACTTAAAATCCCTTGGCCATAGCGGCTGTGCGGGTTCGAGTCCCGCTTCGAGCACAATTTTCACCCAATGACCAACAAGACTGTAAAAGATTACAAGGTCGTCGAAGCCACCAAGCTGGCCGGCGGCCGTTACGCATGTCTGGCTATGGAACCTGTCGACGGCACTCTCCCCTCCGACATTCTTCCCGGCCAGTTCGCTCAGGTAGCTGTCGAAGTTCCCGGCGTCATGCTTCGCCGCCCTATATCGATTAACTACGTTGATTACACTAAACGACAGGTAAGGCTGCTCGTCAGAGACGCAGGCCGTGCAACCCATCGGCTCGTCAATGCCAAGAGCGGCGACACATTCAATATGCTGATGCCTCTCGGAAACGGCTTCACGCTATCTCATACCGGCGAACGTGTTCTGCTTGTCGGCGGGGGCGTAGGTGTTGCTCCCCTACTCTGCCTCGGGGCAGCTCTTGTTGCCAACGGATCAAAACCTGAATTTCTGTTGGGAGCCCGCACAGCGGCTGATCAGCTTCAGCTTCAGGAATTCGAAGCACTCGGAAAAGTATATATATCGACCGACGACGGCTCTATGGGCACACCCGGCACTGTTGTTGACAATCCTGTTATCGCGAACGAAAACTTCGACCGGATATATTGCTGCGGGCCGATGCCGATGATGAAAGCCGTAGCATCGGTAGCCCGGCGCCGTGGTATCGATTGCGAAGTTTCACTTGAAAACATGATGGCCTGCGGACTTGGCGCCTGCCTATGCTGCGTCGAGAAAACCGTGAAAGGAAATGTATGTGTCTGCACCGAAGGCCCTGTCTTTAATATAAATCAGCTGACATGGTAAATCTCAATGTTGATCTGGGGCGCGGCCTCACACTGAAAAACCCCGTACTCACAGCGTCAGGCACCTTCGGTTATGGCGAAGAATTCGCCCCGTTTGTCGAACTCGGACGCCTCGGAGGTTTCATCGTAAAAGGCACCACCCTCAATCCGCGCGAAGGGAACGACTACCCCCGCATGGCCGAGACGCCCGCAGGTATGCTAAACGCCGTCGGTCTTCAGAACAAGGGCGTTGATTATTTCATCGAGCATATCTATCCTCGCATAGCCGATACGGACAGCCGGCTGATTGTCAACGTTTCAGGCGCTTCGCCCGACGATTACGCCGAAGTTGCCCGTCGCCTCGCTCCACTCGAGAAAGTTGCGGCCGTAGAGGTCAATATCTCATGCCCTAACGTCAAGCTGGGAGGTATGGCATTCGGCACTACCTGCGAAGGAGCCGAAACTATCACACGTGCTGTCAGGGACACATTCCCGCGCCACGTTATGGTCAAGCTGTCGCCCAACGTAACGTCCGTCACCGACATCGCTCTGGCCGCTGAAGGTGCCGGAGCCGACAGCGTTTCTCTGATCAACACACTTCTCGGCATGGCTATCGACGTTGAACGTCGTCGACCGTACCTTTCCACAATTACGGGCGGCCTGTCCGGACCCGCCGTGCGTCCGGTTGCTGTCAGAATGGTATGGCAGGTAGCCAAAGCGGTGAAAATACCTGTCGTCGGGCTCGGCGGTATCATGACAGCCCGCGATGCACTCGAATTCATTATGGCCGGCGCCTCGGCAATTGAAGTCGGCACCGCGAATTTCGTAGACCCTGCTGTGACCGGCAAGATAGTCGACGGAATCGAGGAATACCTGATCAGAAACGGATTCGACAGCATCGACGCCATTCGCGGCATAATCTGACCTGAAAAATGGTTTTATCCATTCGCAAAGCCGAAGAATCTGACACGGAGATTATCGGCTCAATTTTCGCTGTGGCCCGACAGTTCATGGCCCGGACCGGCAATCCTACTCAGTGGGGCAATTCTTCGCCGGATATGAATCTTGTCGCCGGCGACATCCGTCGGAAAGAAAGCTATGTGATCGAGAGCGATGGAAAAATTGTCGCCACCTTCGCCATGGTCAAAAGCCGGGATCCGCATTACAGCGCTATTGACAACGGGGAGCACTATCTGACATTACACCGGGTTGCCACAGATGGAAGTATAAAAGGTCTGATGCCACTGATTTTCCAATGGGCCGATATGCACTCGCCGATCTTGAGAATCGACACCCACGCAGCAAACGCTCCGATGCTTCACAGAATCGAGGAAGCCGGATTCGTTTTCGACGGCATAGTAACAATGGATGACGGCAGCCCTCGGAGAGCTTTCCACCGCCGCAAGCAGTTCGACTTTCCGGCCAGCGATATTATCAACAGGCTGAAATCCATGCAAGACAGCGACCAGCGTAAAGTTTTGATGCGGTTTTTCAAAACCGGGCCGGGAGAATATGGTGAGGGCGATGAGTTTCTGGGGCTGAAAGTGCCGCAGACACGACAGATTGTCAAAGAATACCGACTTAAGGTTCCTTTCCACCAAATTGCGCTGATGCTCGGCTCTGAATGGCACGAAGTGCGCCTGTGCGCGCTACTTCTTCTGGTCGAAGAGATGAAGAAAGCTCAGGGACAACACGCCTCACTCATAGCCGACTTCTACCTTGACTATGCCGAAAGGGCCAACAACTGGGATCTTGTCGATCTATCCGCTCCATATATCATCGGAGAATGGCTATCACGCAAAAAGCCCGACGGAAAATTGCCCTCGACGGATATTCTTATACGCCTCTCTTCCTCCGAAAACCTGTGGCGCCAGCGTATCGCAATAGTGTCGACATACACGCTCATACGTTCGGGAATTTTTGAACCGACACTGGCGCTCAGCAAAAAATATCTGACCCACAAGCATGATCTGATTCATAAAGCCACAGGATGGATGCTTCGGGAAATGGGCAAAAGAGACCTCGATGCGCTCCGCGGCTTTCTCGACACATATCAAAAACGGATGCCACGCACGGCGCTTCGCTATGCTATAGAAAAGCTTTCGGCAGAAGAACGCCGGCGCCGTCTCGCCCGCTAAAGGGGCAAAAGGCGCCGACGAAATAAATTTTATTAAAGCTTTTTATTCAGCCCGATATGTAGGAGCAGCCTTAGGGGCTTTTCCCTTAATAACGTCGTGATAATAGGCGTAGGTCATCGGTACGCCTGAACCGGCTACCGTATCGACCACCCGCGCAACAACTATTATGTGGGTGTCACACTCGACAAACTGCTCGGCCTCGAGAATCAGACGGCCACAGAATTTTCCTTTGACACATGGAGTCATCGAAATTACCTCCATGCCGAACGGCTCGTATTTGTCGGTATCACGGCTGCTGAAGAATCCGAACTTGCCGATTATCATCGGATCGGTATCTTCGGCGATTATCGACAACGAGAACCGACAATTCTGACGGATAGCCTCAAGGGTATAGTTATTCTTGTTGAGGCACACAGCAACGCGGGGAGTGGTGCTTGTTACCTGAAAACACGTATTAATAGTGCATCCGACAGCTTTTCCGTCGATAAACGCACCAACGACATAAAGTCCGTAGGTCAGCTTGTATAATGTTGTTAAATCCATAAATTGAGATTTTATCTGATCAGTTCTTTTTCGACTTTCGCTCCACAGACAACGATATAAATTCCGGGAGTGGAAGGACGTTCATTCAGTTTCAACCCCTGAAGCGTATAATATGTTTTCTCGGGATCGATATTTTCAAGCTCAGAAAGCGAAGTCGTTTTGGTTATCGACAGTTTGTTTGTGGCAAAATTAGCGACCAGATCATATTTTCCGGGCTTAATGCTGAATGATTTGGTCGACGACGAATGGAAAGCATCCTCACCATTAGGCCAGTTCCGCTGCAGATCAAGACTGCCCGACGGAGTCAGTTCCTGACCTTCTTCGGTTGCGCCAAAACGTTCGAAACTACTGTTCAGCATATCGAAAGTCAATGCTTTTCCGGTCTGGAAATTGAAATAGCAATCACCGTCGGCGCGAGAATCGGAGCTTTCGAAGACAACATCGGTAGCTATATACGAGTTACCATTACGGATGAGGGTCACAGGTGACGCTATATTCCAATGAGATGAACCCGCGATATTGCCGACCATGAAGAGATTGTCGGGCACATAGACAAATGAACCGGCCTCAAGCAATGTCACTGTCTTTTTCTTGAAGTCGAAGACAATATCGTATGTTCCTGCGGGCGCTTTCCAGTTATATGCGCCGCCTGGATTATTGCCGACAGTGAAATCACGCACTTCAGCAGGTTCGTTCAAAGCAATGACCTGATCGGCTCTTGCTGCTCCGTAACGGTCAGACTGATTCACTTCACTCCAGTCCGTTCCGGTCGCGGTGATGAAAGTGAATTTAGAATAGCCGGTAGTTCCTTCTTCTGTAAGAGTAATATTCGGAGCCACATACTGCGCGCCCATCTGAACGAGACCTGTCGGGTCAGAAATCGCCCAACCGTTGAACGTTCCGACAACATACATATTCTTAGGCATTCCGCTGAGGTCTACCCCATCACTCGGATCAGCCGCGACGTCCATCCACATGCTATATTGGGTGCCGGATGCAACTTTGGTGAAAGATGAGAATGTATTATCATAATCTGTTGTCCAACCGATTCTAACTCCGAGGGTTCCTTTCGAGCCATAAATCTTTGCCACATAACAGCCTGTCTCGCTCCTTATGACATCGACTTTGCTCGTGTTGCTTACCCCGCAAGCCTTGCGGGCGAGAATCAGGGGCTTGAGCTGCTCCTTATAGCCAATCCAATGACGAAGGAAGACGCAGGGAGTACCAGGGCTGCTGAGAATGAAGGCGTTCGCAGCCACGACGTCTCCGCCGAACTTGCTGCCTTCTCGATAGGTGTCGTGGTTATCGACGAAAGTAACCGAATACTGGGGGTAGCCAAAATGAATCATACCGGCCGGCTGGTCTGTAGTTCTGTTTGCCTTCCAGACCAACTTCGCCATGTCCCAATCGCCGCTGAAAGCACTGTTGATAGCATACTTACACGGGAAATCGAATGCGGCGCTCGTCTTGCCTGTAGCGTCGATCCACGCCTTGACGGCATCATAACTGGCGTCCCAATATTCACCAACACAGAACTCAGGCTGGCTGTATTCGTTATAGATTTTGGTATACTGGCCGCCATATCCCTTCACCATGTCGAGCCGAAAACCCGCATAGCCGTATTTCTCCATCAGACACTTTTGATAATTCTTACAGTTGTCCTGAACATTGGCGTTCGTATGGTCGAGGTCTCGCGCTCCGTCGAAATTGTCGCCGGTGTCGTTTGCGCCGGTCGGCGTGGCCTGTCCCGACGCATTTGCGACTTCATCATTGCGGCATATTCCCTCGGGGCCGATTTTCCATTTTGTTCCGTTCCATTCTTCGGTAGGAAAATCAGTCCAGTTCGTAACACCATTTCTATGATTGATAACAACATCAGCGATAAAACCTATGCCTTTTTCCTTGAAAACTCTGATCATATTCAGAAGCTCTTCCTCAGTGCCGAACGACGAGTTGTGGTTCGTAAACCAATATTGCGGCATATAGCCCATCTGCTTTCCGCTTCCACAGCTTCCGCTGTTCGGAATCTAGATAAGGTCGAAATACTTGCTGAGCTCATCGACCTGTGATGTCAGGTTCGTCCACTTGGTGTCCTCATAGCTGTCCCAGTAGAAACCTTGAAGCATAACGCCCTCATATTCCGTCGGAAAACCGGGGTTAGCGCTGATTGATGGCGTTAGAGCCAACGCCAGAAGCGCCTGACTGATCAATGCAAATTTTTTTATGATATTGTGGCGTATGATTCTTTTATGAAATGCAAAAATACTTAAATTTATTTTAAGCGACAAATTGATGCCATAATCCGAATTCACATTCGGGATGGCTCAGAAATCAAGAAGACAATAATAGCGGCGCGCATTGCTACGCGTTGTCAGGTCGAAATGCCACCACTCGGTTCGCAGCGGGCGCCATCCGGCCGCAACCATCACTCTGCGCAACAGCTGACGGTTTTCACGCTCTTCGGCTGTTATTCTGCCCTGACGAACCAGCTGAGCCTCGCGATCGATATTAGCCTCGGGGCCAAGATGGTCGACGGGAGTCCCCATCGGCAATTGAGCTCCCGAAGAATCGATAATAGTCAGATCCACAGCCATTCCAAAATTATGCAGACCGCCACCACGGACTGGGTTGGCGACATAGCGCGCTTTCCCTGTCCCACGGACACTCTGATACATTCGGCGCTGCACGCTCATGGGCCGGGCGGCATCGGTGACAAGCAGACGAAAGCCGGGCCTGATTCGCGACAGTTCTGCCTGAGCCCGAGCGAGAGCCTGCGCTGCTTTAGGGTGAAGATAGCATCCGCTTACTGCGTCGGGATAGAGAACAACCCCGGTGAAATTGTCATCGCGGGCGTAGACAAGCTCTACAGCGATACGCTGATCGAGAGAGATCGCATCTACCATCCCCGACTCGCGGAACAACTCGTCGAGAGTTTTCGACGACGCGCTTACAGAAACTGCAAGCCCGGTTACTACCAAAAATATGCGCCAAGCCCGACGGGCCCGGCGCATATTTATATAAGTCATGATTATTTCGTCAACGGACATCCTTTGCATTTCTCGGCAATCTGAGTGAAGAAATCATTGCCCTTGTCGTCGACAAGAATGAAGGCGGGGAAATCTTCGACCTCAATCTTCCAGATAGCTTCCATACCAAGCTCGGGATACTCCAAAAGTTCGACTTTCTTAATGGAGTTCTTTGCCAGTATAGCAGCGGGGCCGCCGATTGAGCCGAGATAGAAACCGCCATGTTTATGGCAGGCATCGGTAACCTGCTGTGAGCGGTTGCCCTTGGCGATCATTACCATTGAACCTCCGGCAGCCTGGAACTGATCGACATAGCTGTCCATGCGGCCGGCTGTAGTCGGGCCGAATGAGCCGCTGGGCAAGCCTGCGGGAGTCTTGGCAGGCCCTGCATAATAAATCGGATGGTCTTTGAGATACTGAGGCATAGGTTCGCCCTTATCAAGACGCTCCTTGATCTTTGCGTGGGCAATATCACGGCCGACGATTATAGTGCCGTTAAGCGACAGACGGGTCGAAACAGGATATTTCGACAGCTCGGCACGAATCTCGTCCATCGGACGGTTGAGGTCAATCCTGACGACATCGCCTTCGCCTTCGCGACGATAAGCCTCCGGTATCAGTTCTCCGGGATTTGAGTCGAGACGCTCTATCCAGAGACCTTCGCGGTTGATCTTTGCCTTTACATTGCGGTCGGCCGAGCAGCTGACGCCGAGACCCACAGGGCAGGATGCGCCATGGCGCGGCAGACGGATAACGCGGATGTCATGGGCGAAATACTTGCCGCCGAACTGAGCGCCGAGTCCGATTTTGCGGGTTGCTTCGAGAAGTTCCTTTTCAAGCTCCTTATCGCGGAAAGCATGACCGAGTTCATTGCCATGATCGGGCAGCTCGTCGAGATATTTAACCGAAGCTTTCTTCACGACCTCAAGATTCTTCTCAGCCGAAGTTCCGCCGATAACGATGGCGATATGATAAGGCGGACAGGCAGCAGTGCCGAGAGTCTTCATCTTTTCGACAAGGAAAGGAATGAGAGTCTTGGGGTTGATCAGAGCCTTTGTCTCCTGATAGAGATAAGTCTTGTTGGCAGAACCGCCGCCCTTCGCTACGAACAGGAATTTATACTCATCGCCATCACCGGCATGAATATCAATCTGCGCAGGGAGATTACATCCGGTATTGACCTCGTCATACATATTCAGGGGGGCGTTCTGGCTATAGCGGAGATTATCGGTAGTATATGTGTCATACACACCGTGAGAGATATATTCCTCATCGTGTCCGCCGGTCCAGACCGACTGGCCTTTGGTAGCGTGAATTACAGCAGTGCCGGTGTCCTGACAGAACGGGAGCTGACCCATTGCAGCGACCTCGGCATTGCGCAGCATTGTGAGTGCCACAAACTTATCGTTCTCGCTGGCTTCGGGGTCAGACAAAATTTTGGCCACCATCTCGTTATGCTCGCGACGCAGCATAAAGGCATTGTCGTGTGTTGCCTGACGCGTCAGAACGCGCAGTGCCTCCGGATCGACCACGAGCATCTCGTGACCGTTCCAATTCTCAACCTTGACATAGTCCGATGTCAGCAGATAATACTCGGTCTTGTCCGGACCAAGCGGGAACATTTCCTGGTATTTGAAAGGTTTTGTTGCCATTTCAGAGGATATTATATCGAAATTGGGTTAAAAATTAATTTTCAGATGAATCTTTAGGCAGTCCGACAATCTCAGGAGTGAAATTAATAGTCAGCGACTCAATCTGTTTCGACGGCTTAAGAGTCGTAACAGTAACCCTGACTATTTTGCCACCGACCGCCTCGCGGTAAGCCCGGGTGATGACTTTTTGTCCGCGCCCCTTACCCTTGAGAGAATATCTATACTCCAACGGATTGTCAGGCTCCTGAATGAGTTCCATAACATCATTGCCCATGAGCAACGAAACAGTAGAACCCAGATCAGTCACTTCTATCGGCGGAGCCTGAAGCGACTGATAAGTCTCATGCGGGCCCGCTGCATCGACAAAAGTGGCACCAGAAGGCACAAACATCTCCTGAGCGCCGGCAACGGCAGCCAATGCGACGAATACCACAATGGGTAATAATCTCTTGAGAATCATAACTGCTGATAATATGCCACAATATTACGAAAATTTCATGACATCATCACACAATTCGTCTAAAAAAGCGCCCGCAGAGTTAAATATAGTTAAACCTTTCGCATATTCAATATCATCGCAGTATATTTGCAGACTCCAACCACTGAAAGGGGCTGACCGGTTTTGACAGCGTGTAGAGGTGGTGAGTAAGCATGCAGAGCAATGATGGCTACGCTCTATAATCAGAGACATCAACAATTTTAAATGGCGAAAACAACTACGCTCTCGCTGCCTGATTGAAGCACAGTAGATCAGCTTTATCGGCGCAACAGTTGCGCCGACGAGACATCACCCGATTGTCGTCGTCCCGAGACTAATCGACAAGGTGGTGCAGTTAAATCGGGAATAGGCAGGTCGACACCTCGGCCTCCTGCCGAAAATTTAGAGGATAAGGTGCCGTTTGGTGGCCACGGGCCGGGCGACACACGAAAACCAACTTGTGGATAAGCATGTAGAAAGCTCATTAGTTCCGCGTTTGGACGAGGGTTCGAATCCCTCCAGCTCCACTAAGTGTTCCGGACACTCTCCGGTCCACACAAGACAAAATCAAGACAAACCGCAGAATATCAATCGATTCTGCGGTTTTTTTCGTGCCTAAAAATGACGACTCAGGACCGTCATCGGACAGAAAAAAGACCGCCACGGACGCTTATTCGTTACCAACTCGTTACCCGATTTTTCAAAATTGGAAATGGTAACGATTGGGTAACGAATAGTGCTGCATAAAACATAATATCAGCATGTTACGAGAAGCCAACTCGGACATAACCCGGAAAAATGCGGTCAAAATCCGGACATGGATTCGAGCAAATCTGAGCCGGAGTTTCTACCATTTTTCATTCCGTTCCAATTCCAGAATCTTTCGTCATTCTCAATGAGGTGTTCAAGACCATTCTTTCAGTGTCCGACATTAGTCCGACACTGGCCGGAATCGGTCTAAGCAAACTAAATGTTAAACTCGTTATCATGTCAAACCACGGCTCAAACCGGGTTTATGATAACCACCAAATCCTCGTTAGATGAAAAAGAACACGTTCAAAGTTCTATTCTACATCCGTGGAAATCGTGTCAACAAAGACGGCAATGTAGCCGTCATGATAAGAATTACCGTGGACGGAGAAATGGAACAGTTAAATTCCAAACTTGTTGTAAACCCTGAAATATGGGATGCAAAGACAGGTAGAGCTATAGGACGCTCTGCCAAAGTTCTTGAACTGAACAGTAGATTGAACGACATTCAGGTCATACTCAAAGAACACTACTACGATATCCAGCGTCGTCACGGCTACGTCACCGCTGAAATGGTGCGCAACGCCTACATGGGGATAACCCAGCGTGAGGAATCGCTTCTCAAACTCTACGAGCAGCACCTCGAAGACACAAAGAAGCTCGTAGGTCTTAGCAAAGCCGACCCGACATACCGCAAGTATGAAAGGATGTACCGCCGCGTGGTGGAGTTCATGAAGAAGAAATACAACATCACGGACATCCCCTTGCGTGAAATCAAGTATCAGTTCATCGTCGATCTGGAGTTCTTCCTCAGAACGGAATACAAATATTCCCAGAACACCACCTACAAGTGCATGAAATTTTTCAAGCAGGTAATCAACAAGGCCATCCGCGCCGGGATGATAACCGTTGACCCCTTCAACGGCTACAAAATCTCCATCGAGCGCGTTGACCGTGGTTTCCTCTCGGAAGACGACCTGACCAAGATGATGTCCAAGACATTCGCCTCAAAGCGACTGGAACAGGTACGCGACATCTTCATCTTCGCCTGCTTCACCGGACTGGCGTACATCGACCTCGCCAACCTGCGAGTAGATAACATTCAGAAGATGTTCGACGGACGGCTGTGGATAGTCACTCACCGTCAGAAAACCAACACCAAGGTGACTGTGCCCCTGCTGCCGCCGGCGCTGAAAATCCTGAAGAAATATGAGGGCGAGTTCGTTGACGGCAAGATACTCCCCATCATCACCAACCAGAAGATGAACTGCTATCTGAAAGAGATAGCCGAAATCTGCGGCATCGAGAAGAACCTCACGTTCCACCTCGCGCGACACACCTTCGCCACGACCATGACGCTCGGCAAGGGAGTGCCCATCGAGACTGTGAGCAAGATGCTCGGCCACACCAACGTGCAGACAACACAGATCTACGCAAGAATCACCAACGATAAAATCAGCAAGGACATGAACTGGCTCTCCCAGAACCTCGGCAACCTTGATTTCTAAACTGAACATTCCAAAATAAGCCTCCTGTGAGTGCCGTTCGGGAATGCTCGGACGGCACTTGCTATATCCCGACAAGTGCTAACGACTATGAACATATCTAAATAATTGTCAAATAATCCGGGTTTTGCGTGGTATATCACATGGTATATACCGGGCGCACATTTCCAAACGGGGCTAACTTGCGGCAGATTTCAAAAACCACCAAATCCCGTAAGAATGGAACACGAAATAACCACCACTTATGAAAGCCTCAAATCAGAGGTAGCCGGTATGAGAGGCGAATTATCCCGCGTCCTCGAATATCTTATGGCAAAAGAAGAAAAGGAGCGCAAGGCCAGGGAGAAACAGGAAGCCGGGCCGCAGATGCCCGTGCGTCCGATGGTGACAAAAGAGGAAGCGGCAGCTATCCTTTTAGTTTCGCCCAGACACCTCCAGCGTATAAGGAAGCGTCTCGGACTCAAATGGAAGAAAGTCGGACGCGAGACCCACTATTATCTCAAAGAGATAGTCGAGGCCATCCATGCCACACAATGCCCGTGGGACAGCGTGGCATACGAGAAAGCATTGAAACGTGTAACCCGCCTTCCCCGACTCTGACCATGACAGCCAACGAACAGAAAATATTGAGCCGAGAAATTAGAAGTATAGTCTCGGAAATGCGTGAAACCCTGATGGACGACATCCGCAGGGAGATAAAGAGCGCCAACCGAGATATGTACGACACCCTTGTCAATCTCGGCATACTGGAGGATGAGCATAGATTCTACACGAAGGCCCAGGTATGCAAAAGATATAAGGTGTCGAAAACCAAGGTCGAGCAGATGATGAACGACGGGTCGCTTCCATTCACCAAAACCGGAGACTCGAAACAGTCAAGGGTACTTTTCGCAGCCGTTGACTGCCGTATCGCCTTTGAGGGCATCCCGAGATAGAACATACACACTACTACATACACACAACAATTATCGCGCCGTCAACGGCGCCAGTATCAAACCCAAAACACTTTTTAATTTATGGCAAAAGACCAGAATTTAGAAGAAGTGCTTATCGCCCGCAACAACGACACCGGGCAGGTAGGCGCGGTGACCGGACTCAACGAGGACGGCACACCCAAGATGACCGATGTAAAGTCGGCGAAACTCTCTGACCTCGTGAAATTCTCCAAAGGTCAGAACCCTCTCGAAGCGTTCATGTCGAACTTCGTCCGCCAGTGCAAGAACCCCTCAACCTTCGGATTCTTCCGCGTACCTGCCGACCGTTACGACACGGTAGGCACGGTAATCGGAGACCTCGCCCAAGACCCCGTGGCTAACGCCGAGATGCTGAAGAACAACAAAGTCGAGCTTCCGCAGTCCACTCAGGACAAGAAGCAGGAGGCGAAGCAGTCCGCCGAACAGCCCGGCCAGTCTGTCGCCGACGCTCCCAAAGATAACCCTCAGGAGCCGAAAGAGACAAACGAGTCTGAGAAGGAGACCAAGTTTCAGGCGATTGACGAGAGCAAAATCGACTGGGCGAACCTAAAGGAGAAATGGGGCATCGACCGCGAGGCCCTCAAAGAGAGCGGCGACCTTCAGGAGATGCTCTACAACCGCAAGTCCAAGCCGGTGAACCTCACCATGAATTTTGTAGGTGAGAAATATCCCGTCGAAGCCCGTCTGTCTTTCCGAACAGATGAAAGCGGCAATGTGAAGGTGGTTCCGCACTTCATACACCATGACGCCAAACTCGATCAGGACTTCATGGGCTACAAATTCTCCAAGATTGACAAAGCCAATCTGATGGAGAACGGCAATCTGGGCAAGGTCGTTGACCTTACCGACCCGGCTACCGGCAAGAAAGTCCCGAGTTTCGTCAGCCGTGACAGATACACCAACGAGCTGATAGCGGTCCCCGCAAAGTCAGTGTTCGTGCGCGACACCTTCGGCCAGACCAAACTGACGATGGCAGAAATCGCACAGCTCAAACAGGGCAAGCCCCTTCCCCCGAAGGAAATCCTATGCCGCGACGGGAAGACCCGCACCGGTGTCATCCAGTATAACACCGACCGACGCAACTTGGAGTTCGTCCCCAACGGCGTCAGATGGTGGAATAGAATCCACGGCATCAAGGAAGACCAGAAGCAGGAAGACGCTCAGTCTCAGAAACAGGAAGGCGCCAAACAGGCGCAGAAAGCCGACAGCCCTGACGGTCAGAAGGTGAAGACCTCAAAAGAGAACACATGGTTGCTGGAGGACGGACGCATCAAGCCTCTCCGCAACTGGAACAAGCATCCCCTCACGCCCGAACAGACAAAGGAATATGCCGCCGGCCGCGTTGCCGTCATCACGGACATGCCCGACGACAAGGGACAGCCGACAACGGTTTATCTGCAATTCGACAAAAATAAGATGAAGCCCGAGACATCGCTCAACGACCCGCGTGTCACGGTCGCCGAAGAATCCAAGACGCAGAAGGCAGTCAACCATGACGGTCTGACCAACGAGGCAACCAAGCACGTTGCGGAGCCGCTTCAGAAGTATCAGACTGCCCCCAAGAACGAAGACCAGATGCGCCAGCAGCGTAAGCCCAAAGGCCCGAAGATGTAACATACCCGTTACTCTACCAATGAAATGACAAAAGGAGGGTCCGGAACCTCCCGATGTCTTTCTAAACCACTACATCCACGAAAATATCCACCCAAAAACAATTACAAAAAATGACAAAAAAGAATTTGGTAACAATCATTACCGACAACCGACTCGTCGCCGACACAATCGCCAAAGCGGTCGGAGCCACCAAGGACAACGAGAGCCACTATCTCGGCAACGGCTATGCCGTGACATGGACCGGCGGCAATATAATCGAAGCCACATTCAAGCCCGGCGAGAAATTCGTTCTCGCATCCGGCCAGGACATGCGCCAGATGTATGCCCATCATTTCAGTTTCGCCATGCGGAACTATGACGAGCTCCTTGGTTGGGAGAAGTCGGGGGAAGACGCTGCCCAACTTGCCGTCATCAAGGCTCTGTGGGGCAAAAGCCACGCCATCGTAAACGCAATGAGTCCCTGCTTTGACGGAGAGCTAACGTTCCTTAACCTCTACTGGTATCTCCGTCAGCCGGTCAAGGTGCTCCGTGCATGGCTCCCCCGTCTGCGCAAGGCCGTTATTCTTAAAGCTGTGAAGCATGGCGCGCAGGATTCCGCGAAATACGACAAGTGGCTATCGGAGCAACTGGTCAACCACTTCATCGAGACCGATTCCGAGAATATCGACAACGAAGATGGCACTCCTGAAACGACCGGTGAATACAAGGCCGGCGACTCCGTCCATATCGGCAACATCGAATTCCAGATTGTAAAGGAGGAAGAAAAGCCCCTATACAGTATGCTCACGCTGTGGATGGACTCCTGCGTCGAACTCGGATTCGAGTTCGAGAAGACATACTCCATCGCCTATATCCTCTACGCCAAGAGCCTCATCTCCTTCCCCTCGCTTTACCAGAACACGGTACCTGAATCGGTGATCCGTGAGATGGAAAAGAATATTCGGGTGCTGGAGCACAACGGCAAATGGGGCCGTCTCGCCAAAGAAGTAAAGGCCATCAGCCGACGCCACAACTTCCGCAACGGAGAGACAGCCTACAACGGCCACGGCATTGTCACCACCGGCCTGCATCCCGTCGGACTGAGCCGCGACGAGGAGAAGCTCTACAATCTCATTGTCAAGCGCGTCATCGAGGCTTTCCGCCCGCTTCCCGATGAAAACAAAGCGAAGAAGAAAGGTCGGATGCAGCGCAGAGCCAAGTCCGCAAGGAAGATAACCGCCGCATAAGTTGACGGTTAAGAGAACGAAATAAGTATAAAACTATATATAATCCTGCCCGACTGTCCGAAAAGTTTATTAACTTTGCCATTGATTCAACGTCATAATGTTTTTGTTTCATTTTTGACGTGGATTTAGTGGTTGGACATCGGGAGGGATACCCGGTGTCCTTTTCTTATCCCCCTGTCATTCATTTGGAATGGCAGATGAACGGCACCGGCAAACCACCAAATCCAAAATAATGAAACAATTACATATCATGGAGATGGACGACTTCAAGCTCTATCTCCAGGGTCATCTACGTGACCACCGCTTTCCTGAAGCCGACAACGAGCAGTTTATAATGTTCCGGGCTGATTCAGCCTACAACGCCTATATCGCGTACCGCCTTGAAGGCCGCAGCGTTGACATGGCTCGCGAACTCGCCATGCGTATCCTTCTCGATGGATTATATGTGTCCCGCTGGGATGTAATAATGCAGGTCATTGAGGAAGATCTGTGGCTACGCATCAAGCCGGAAGATCGGGAAAAATGGGCAAAGCTGTTCCTCGGACTCCGATTTATCAATGTCATTCTCGATGAATACGAGGTAAACGGCGATTTCCTTGAAAAAGGCACATATCCGTCGCTGGAGACAAAGCTGCTTGGTGAAATAACTGAAATACTGGACGGGTATGGCTTATAATCGCCTCCAGACCATGCGCGAGAACATCGAGGCGATAAGGCTTGCCTTTCGTCTCGGTGTAGCCGGACGCTCCGCCCAGACTGCCGAGGAAATAGCGGTGCTGCGCAAGTATGCCGGTTTTGGTGGGTTGAAGTGCATTCTCAACGATGCCAACGATTTGGAGGATGCTGCCAAGTGGAGCAAATCGGACATAGAGCTGTTTGCCCCGACGGTGGAATTGCGCCGTCTTATCCATGATTATTCCAAGGATGACAGGGAGTTTGCACGGTATATGGATTCGCTGAAAGCGTCGGTGCTGACGGCGTTCTATACGCCTGCGCCGGTAATTGATGCCATTTCCGACTCACTGAAACAGTCAGGCATTGAGGTGAATAGTTTTCTCGAACCGTCAGCCGGACAGGGTGCTTTCATTGACTCCTTCCTGCGGAATGATATGTATCCCGGCGCCGAAGTATTGGCGTATGAGAAGGATTTGCTCACCGGCAAAATCCTGTCGGCGCTGCATCCCTCCATCCTGACCCGCATAGAGGGCTTTGAGAAGATTGAGCGCGACTTCAACGGGTATTTCGATGTCGCCGCTTCAAATGTTCCTTTCGGTGATTTTGCAGTCGCTGACCCTGTGTATCTTTCAAGTAAGGAAATTGCGTACAGACAGGGAGCCAAGACGCTGCATAACTATTTCTTTCTCAAAGCACTCGACCAAGTACGCGAGGGCGGGTTGGTTGCCTTTATCGCCTCACAGGGTGTGATGAACGCCGCCAGCCCGTTTGTCCGCATGGAGCTTGTGAAACGTGCCGACCTTGTGGCGGCTCTGCGTTTGCCTAACAATACCTTCTCCGACAATGCCGGAACCGATGCCGGGTCAGACCTGATTATTCTCCAAAAGCATACTGGAAAGAAGTCGCTGTCTGCTGATGAAGAATTTTTCATCCAGTCTGTTGTTGACAGTGGTACGAAGGTGCCCGGCAACAAATTCTTTCAGGCTTTTCCGCAAAATGTGATATGCACGACAGCCAAAGTGGGTACAGACCCATATGGCAAACCCGCCATCATCTACAAGCATGAAGATGGTGTCGAAAGCATAGCTCGCGATTTGCGGGCAGCGCTCGATGAGTCGTTGCGTCTGCGCCTAAATGTAGAATTGTATAATTCACATGGTATCAAGCCGCCTACACCAGAGCCACCTGCGCCGAAGCTGAAACCGGAAGTCAAGCCCGAACCGCCAAAGCAGAAGCCAATGGCCGAGAAAATTGAGCAGAGGAACGAGCCGTTACTCAAACAGTATCAGGAGATGAAAAAGAAACATCCCGATGCTATTCTGATGTTTCGTGTCGGCGATTTCTATGAAATTTTCGGCAAGGATGCTGTGCAGGCATCCGAGGTACTCGGCATAACCTTGACGCGACGGCAGAGCGGAGTTGATAGCCGCATCGAACTGGCGGGATTTCCCCACCATGCTCTTGACACCTATCTGCCCAAACTTGTGCGGGCCGGCAAACGTGTGGCTATCTGTGAGCAGTTGGAAGATCCGAAGCTGGAAAGGACTACCAAGCAGAAAGTTGTCGAGACGGTTACGCCTAATCAGCCTCCGAAGCAGGAATCAAAACCAGAACTGAAGCATGTTGACCCTCCGAAATCTGCACCCGCCAAAGAGATAGAAACTGATGGTAGGCCCGATTACTCGGACAATCCGGATCCGCGACTGTTTGCCTATAATCTTTTTGGCGAATTGGAGCCTATTGGTAAGCCGAAGCCACAGCCAAGACAAAGAGCCGAAGCCACAGAGGGAAAGCCGAAGCCGACTGTAAATGTCGCTGATATTCCGGCAAAGAAATTCCGTCCCCTTTCTGAGAAAGAGCTGGAATTTTACGGCTCTTTGAACTGGGAGGATAATCCGCCCATCAACGGGTTCTATGAAACCATGATGTCGATTGCCCATCGCCAGTTGGAGGAAATGCGTCTTGAAAAGGAAGCGCAGGAAGCTGCACAAGCCGCAGGTATCGCTCCGGGTGAGACATATATCGAAAAGACCGAGGGTGACTTCATTCCCGGCGGTCGAATCCGTCAGCCCAGGGTTACGACAATCCCCATTGAGCCGAAAACACCGGAGCGCGATGTGTCGCCCCGACCTTTCTCAGAGGATATTCAGTTCTTCCATCACAATGGTTCTATGGCTGTTGATGGAGGTCAGCTCGGTTTCCTTTCAGATGTTCGCAAAAATGGCGCCACATTCACGCCATTGGATGTCAAGCCGGAACAAGAGAAACGTGCGATGCTGTATGTAACCCTGTCCGAGACATACCAGCAGCTCTATAACTACGAAGCGGAAACCCATGAGCCGTCCGAACATCTGCGCGAACACCTTAACCAGTATTACGATGAGTTCGTAGCCAAGTATGGCAACCTCAACGAGAAACATAATGCCAAGTTCATTATGATGGACGCCAATGGGCGCGACGCACTGGCATTGGAGCGTGTCGAGAACGGTCAGTTTGTCAAGGTTGACATCTTCGACCATCCTGTCAGCTTCTCACAGAATGAAGTGACATCGGTAGAGATGCCGCAGGAGGCTCTTGCCGCGTCACTCAATAAATATGGAGAGGTCAACATGGAATATATGGCCGACCTGTTGGGTATCGACAAGACTGCCGGTGACATTGTGGGACAATACGAACTGGATTTGCTTGAAGCATTGGAAGGACATATCTATTACAATCCGATTGTGGAGAAGTATGAGATTGCCGACCGTTTCATCGCCGGCAATGTTGTTCAGAAAGCCGAGGATGTAAAGGCATGGATTGACCGCGAGGAGGAACGCATCAAAGGTTTTCCCGGGTATGACGGCATAGAGCCGTATATCGCTCTGGCACAGGATTCACTCAAAGCGTTGGAGGAAGCCATTCCACGAAGGATTACGTTCGATGAGCTGGATTTCAACTTCGGGGAGCGCTGGATTCCCACCGGTATATACTCCGCCTATATGAGTCATCTTTATGACACCGATATAAAAATTGCCTATTCTTCCTCGATGGACGAGTATTCATGTGACGCCCGCCGCAAGAACATGAAGATATGGGAGGAGTTCTGCGTCCGTGGCTATTACCGTACCTACGACGGCATCAGCCTTTTGAAACACGCGCTCCACAACACGGTGCCCGACATCAAGAAATCAGCCGGAAAGGATGAGAACGGTCATGACATAAAAGTGCCGGACAGCGAAGCCATCCAGTTGGCGAACACCAAGATTGATGAAATCCGAAATGGATTCACCGACTGGCTCGAAGCGCAATCGCCGGAGTTCAAGGAGAAACTGGCCGACCTCTATAACCGTAAGTTCAACTGCTTCGTGCGTCCTAAGTATGACGGCAGCCATCAGACTTTCCCGGACCTCAATATGAAGTTGCTAGGAGACCGTTATGGCATACATTCCGTGTACCAGTCGCAGAAGGATTGTGTGTGGATGCTATTGCAGAACGGAGGCGGAATATGCGATCATCAGGTCGGGACTGGCAAAACGCTTATTATGTGTATGGCTGCACATGAGATGAAACGTCTCGGACTCGCACACAAGCCGATGATTATCGGGATGAAGGCTAATGTCGCCGAGATAGCCATGACCTACCAGAGCGCCTATCCCAACGCGAGGATTCTCTATGCCGATGAAAAGAGTTTCAAGGCCGAGAACCGTGTCGCATTCTTCAACAAGATGAAGAACAACGACTATGACTGTATCATCATGTCGCACGACCAGTTCGGCAAGATACCGCAGTCGCCGGAGATGCAGCAGCAGATTCTTCAGGCGGAACTTGACAGCGTGGAGGAGAACCTCAATGTAATCAAGGAGCAGGGGCATGACGTGTCCCGCGCCATGCTGAAAGGGCTGATAAAGCGAAAGGAGAACCTTACCGCCAAGATTGCCACCATCCAATACCAGATGGAGCAGTCGAAGGACAGTGTGGTGGATTTCAAGCAGATGGGTATCGACCACATATTTGTGGACGAGAGTCAGAACTATAAAAATTTGATGTTCAATACCCGTCATTCCCGTGTGGCAGGTCTGGGCAATGCCGACGGCAGTCAACGCTCCCTCAATCTTCTGTATGCCATCCGCACCATTCAGGAACGGACAGGCAAAGACCTCGGAGCGACGTTCCTGTCAGGTACTACAATCAGCAACTCGCTTACTGAGTTGTATCTGCTTTTCAAGTACCTACGCCCCAATGAACTGGAGCGACAGGAGATCCGCAGTTTCGACGCATGGGCAGCTATCTTCGCAAAGAAGACCACCGACTTCGAGTTCTCCGTCACAAACAATCTGATCCAGAAGGAGCGTTTCCGTTACTTCATCAAGGTGCCGGAACTGGCAGCGTTCTACAACGAGATAACCGATTACCGCACGGCTGAGGATGTCGGCGTTGACCGGCCGGAGAAGCGTGAGATACTTCACAATATTCCGCCGACACCGGCGCAGGAGGCTTTCATCGAGAAACTGATGAAGTTTGCCGAGAGTGGCGACGCCACTATACTCGGCAGAGCGCCACTGTCCGAAACCGAGGAAAAGGCGAAGATGCTGATTGCTACTGACTATGCCCGAAAGATGGCTCTTGACCTCCGGCTTGTTGACCCGTCATACGGCGATGACCCGAACAACAAGGCCAGCCATTGCGCCAAGATGATTGCCGAATATTACCGGAAATACGATGCTCAGAAAGGCACGCAGTTTGTTTTCAGCGACTTGGGGACATATAAGCCCGGAGAATGGAACGTCTATTCCGAAATCAAGCGTAAGCTGATAGAAAATTACGGAATACCTGCGCATGAAATCCGCTTCATTCAGGAGTGTAAGACCGAAAGGTCAAGAAAGGCTGTAATAGAGGCAATGAACAGCGGCGATGTCCGCGTATTGTTCGGTTCCACGACCATGCTCGGCACTGGCGTAAATGCCCAACGCAGGGCTGTAGCCGTTCATGAGTTGGAATGCCCCTGGCGTCCCAGCGACTTGGAACAGCGTGAGGGTCGGGCCATACGCGCCGGCAACGAGGTTGCCAAACTGTATGCCGACAACAAGGTAGATGTAATCATCTACGCAGTAGAGAAATCACTGGATTCTTACAAGTTCAACCTCCTTCATTGTAAGGCGACATTTATCGCTCAGTTAAAATCCGGCGCTATGGGTGCCAGAACAATCGACGAGGGAGCGATGGATGAGAAGAACGGCATGAACTTCTCGGAGTACATGGCTATCCTAAGCGGCAACACCGACCTTCTGGAAAAGGCGAAACTTGAAAAGCGCATTGCGGCATTAGAGAGTGAACGCAAATCCTTTAACAAGGGGATCGGTGATTCACGGTTCCGACTCCAGACCATCACCCATGACATTGCCAACAATGAGGCGGCAATCGCAAGGATGAAAGAGGATGCGGCCCGGTATCAGTCAGTCGTTAAGCGAGACAAAGACGGTAATCCCGTCAACAATCTCACCATCGACTCCTGCAACCTCTCCGACGAAAAGAACATGGGCATTCATCTTCAAGGTCTGGCGCAGCGTACCGACACTCACGGCCAGTACAAGCGCATCGGCGAAGTCTATGGTTTCCCGATAAGCATTATATCGGAGCGTACACTTGTTGACGGTAAGGAGGCAGTCCAGAACCGATTTGTAGTTGAAGGCAACTACAAATACAAATTCAACAACGGCTTCATCGCCATGAGCGACACCCATGCGGCCTGCATGAACTTTGTCAACGCTCTGGAGAAGATACCCGGCATCATCGCACAGTACGAGGAACGCACAGCCAAACTCAAAACCGATGTCCCGACACTCGAAGGCATCGTGTCAAAGACGTGGGGCAAGGAGGACGAGCTAAAGCAGCTCAAATCCGACCTTGCCGCCCTCGACCGTAAGATCACCGCCGAACTTGCGCCCAAGCATGACGAAAAGGACGGTGAGGAAGTGAAACATACCGATACCCCAAGGGTCGAAGTAAGAGATAACCAGTCTCAGACTTCCGAATCAAAGGAGTCGATGGTAGCTGAACCCATTTCCTCCTATCGCTATACAGGACAGCAATATAAAAGTGGTATCCATATCTAACAGCAGCCGCTATCTTATGCCAGAAATGGCAACAGGTAGCGGCTGTTTTTCATTATAGGGAAGTATGCCTACTTGTATATTTTGGGATTAATCTTGAATATTTTCAACCAACTGTAAAGAGTCTTACGGGATATGCCGAGTTCCGCAGCGGCATTAGAAACGACACCGCCAGCCTTTCTCAATGCTTTCCTGACAAGTGCTTCTCTATTGGAGTCATCATCTGATTCGATTTTGTAAGCAAGACGCAGGTCTGCTTCTGTCAACGGTTTACCTTCGTCCGTCATCGCATCGGCATGTTTTAGCACACCGAACAATTCGCGTATATTATGTCCCCAGATGAAATTTTTGATTGAATCACAGGCAGAACGGGACAATATTCTCTCCGGCTTGTTTACAGATACGCAATATTTTCTCAATAGTTCTGTGGCTAATTCATCAATCTCATCCTTGTAATCAGAGAGTGATGGTACCCGCATGACTATGTTGTTGATGGCACTAAAGAGGTTGGAGGAACACTTGCCGTTTTTTACCTGTTCTTCAAGATTGTTGCGAGTCGAACAGATTATTATACCTGGGATAAGCTGTTTTTCGGAATCAAGAGATCTCAGAATATTCGCAAGTTCAAGCTGCGCGTCCATTTCAAGGCAATCTATATTATGGAAATACAGCGTTCCCTTGTGAGCGGAAGCCATGATGTTGTTGACATTGCGAATGAAATCACCCCTTTTGGCCTGAGTCCATGTCCTATTGTCTGACGGATTGGGATTCTTGCAGTTGACAAACACAAACGGCATACATCTTCTGTCGCTTTGAAAATGTGCAATCTGAGCGATTGAGAATTTTGCTGTTCCTGTCGCACCTATCAGTAGGACTGTGCGAACTTCTCCTTTGGACTGCTGCGACTGGGTGCGGTGTATCTCACTGACAACATTCCGTGCCCACTGCAATGAGGAACGAGGATGAAGAATCATGCTCAGTGGAACCGTGAGATTATCCACTCCTTGCCCCTCATGATGAAAAATGTGATCATCATACATCTTCCAGACCTCGGTATCTACCCTCGGATGCTTTGACTGGCCGGCGAATAGTGTATTCAACTGGGGTGATTTCGAGTTAGCCCAGTGCATCAAGTCCCGGGCATCGGGGTCGTATATGGTTAAATCCGTGATTAAAAACATATATTTCCCCGAAGCGATATGCTCTTTGGCCTGTGCTATATCATCGACGACAACAATGTTCTCTGCATTGCCGGACAATGCAGACTTAAATCCATTCCAGAGTTCTCCGGTAGAGCTATATATCAGGACTTTGCCAGGGGTAAAATTCTGTAACTCCATGAAAAAAGTGTTTAGTAGATGTTTGTTTTTCGTAGTTAAAATCCTTCAAATTTGGTAACATAGTCTTTAACGCATAAGTCAGTATGATAGTTCTGATTATATGGAATTTTTGAGAAGTAATCAGATGTAGAGGTAACATAATACTTCTATTTTTGATAGAAAATGGTAACAGTTTCAATTAAGTGTGTATGTAGTGGTACCCCAACCTTTTTAATCTGTCCTCGGTTTAGATATTCGTGAACGGACATGATAAAATCAGTCCAACATGAAAATAAATGAATGTATAACTCAAAAAATCCAGCCCCGATATGGACAACATCTTAGCCCTTACCGAGACCGAATTTTTCAGGAAGCTCCGCAAGGGGCTTCCTCCCGAAGACCTACACGTGGATTTGCGCGACTTCATCCTCCGCGTCCACGAAGTTACTCACCCCGCATCGCCTCACCGCTTCTATGCGCTTGAAGCACTTGTCATAGCCGACATAGAGTTGAGCCAGTTCAAGACCAGCGATGCGCTGACGATAGCTAACGAGGCTCTTTCAGCCGCCATCAACCGTGCGCACGATTACGTCCTCATGAAACTCCATGAGCACCGCAACCTTCTCGGCTTCATGCCGAAAGAAAACGGAACCGAGATAGAAGGAACCCTCAACTGGTCGATGGACAAGACCAAGTTCTCCATGCTCTGCATTGCCCTGAAAGTGGGCAAATGCTTCGGCGAAAGTTCCCTCGACAAAATAGTGAAGATGCTCGGCAAAGCGTTCAACGTTAAGGTCTCGACCCAGTATGTGCGCAACCGCATACAGAGCTTCATGCAACGCAACCAAGATTACAGTCCTACGGATTTCATCGAATATCTGCTCCAAGGTCTCAAAAACTTCATGTTCGGAGAGCGTGATGATGAAAAGACCGCCTGATGTCCAACCACAACATCCAGTAAAAAAAAGAACCGATTGAAGATTCAATAGTCTAATTGTGTTCATACACAAAGAAACCCTGCTCCTCGTGATGAAGAGCAGGGTTTCGCATATATGGGGGTATCTGATTCAGAACTGCTTCGGGAGCAATTTGCTCAACACGGGGTCTTTGGAAATGCGCTCCAGTTCGCGGGCAACAATTTCACGAACATCCTTCTTGACCATGTCATAATTCCATTGAATGACTTCTTTCATGACAGTCTTTTCCGGAGTATCATCCTTGAAATCAGTCAGGACAGGTATCGGCACATAACAGGATTCTTCCGCTTTCACCTTATTGGAATCGACTACAATCTCGGCATGAAAAATCTTCTGGTTGATGCGCTGGTCGATATTGTCGGAGACAGCGCCGACAAACATGCCCTGCGTCAACGTCGATATTTTGCTCTGAGGGATGAGGCTGTCCATCTGCGTATTGATGGAATGGCTAACGTCATTGCGGTTGATGCTCATAGACTGACGCTGCTGGAGAACCTTACCGAATCTCTCTGATAGTGTTTTTGCGGTCTCGCCGACAACTTGTCCGGAGAAGATGTTGCCGACGGTGTTCATTACAACCGCCGCCTCCTTGTCGCCGTAATCTCGTTTAAGCTGAGAGAAATCCTGAAAGCCGAGACAGACGGCAACCTTGTTACTTCTTGCCGTAGCTATTAAATTGTCCAACCCTTTGAAATATATGGTTGGCAGCTCGTCTATGATTACGCCGGACTTCAACATTCCTTTCTTGTTTATCAGCTTTACGATTCTGGAATTGTATAGACCGAGTGCCGCGCCGTAGATGTTCTGACGGTCGGGATTATTGCCTACACAGAGTATCTTCGGTTCATTCGGATTATTGATGTCGAGAGTGAAATCATCGCCGGTCATAATCCAATACAACTGAGGCGAAATCATCCTTGTCAGAGGAATTTTTGCCGACGCTATCTGACCCTGAAGCTGCTCCTGAGCGTTGCCCTGCCATGCGTCGATGAACGGCGAGAGGTAGTTTTCAAGTTCAGGGTATGATGTAAGAATCGGGAAAATCTGCTCGTATGGGCGACACAGAAACTCGATGGCATGGGGAAATGTGCAGTATTTTCCATCCTCGAAGCGCTTCAAGTACCAGATGATAGCGGCGAACAGTACAATCGGCGATTCCACGAAGAAGTCGCCTTGTTTTTGCAGCCATGTCCGGTTAAGATTCATCATGATGGTATATGCCGACTCGTAGGCGTCGGCAATATCCGTCATGAAGTCGGGATGTATCGGATTGCATCGGTGAGAATGTTCCGGGTCATCGAAATTGATGAAACAGAAACGGGGCTTGACCTTGCCGTATTTATCCATATTGGCAAGCATATGGTTATAGGCGATAGTCGTAAGGTCGGGACACTTGAAGTCATAGATATAAGCCGCAAAGCCCTTCTCTATCTGCTGTTTAATGAAGCTGTTGACCACTGCATACGACTTGCCCGAACCGGGAGTTCCGAGCACTATTGTGGCTCGGAACGGGTTGACAACATTTATCCATCCCTTGTGCCATTTCTTCTTGTAGAAGAACTTTGTGGGCAGGTTGACGGAATACTCGTTGTCGAGTCTTTTTGTCTCCTGCAAGAAGGATTCGTTCTCCTCGTTAAAGCGGTCGTCCATCATGTTGTTCTTCAGCATACGTCCCATATACACGCCGCCAATCAGCAGCAGGATGTAGCCGATGACGGTTGTTCCTATATATAACAAGGAGAGACCGAATCCCGGCATCCACCAGTTGAGGAAAAAGAATACGGCACCGGCTGAAAGGAATATCCAGATGTGTATCCATTGGATTTTCTCGTTCTTGACACCCTTGGTACCGAAGCATGACAGAGCGAGAAGGAGCAACGACCACCATTTGGCGTTCCACGGATTGTGGAACACTCCTCCAGCATTGTCGAGATTGGTCAGCACTTTCATAGTCTCGCTATGAAAATGCCAGCCTTCGACCAGTTCCTGACAGAACCAGTATATATTGGCGACCACGAGCATGATGCTGACACCACGGAGCAAATCCATGATTTTAGCCAATGCTCTGAGGTCATCTTCTTGTTGACTCATAATAAATTCTGTTTAGTGTTTATAATTTCGGCCCGCGACGCTTCTTTTTCTTACGTCGCTGCATCTCGCGGTAGAAGGCTTCCTCCTGGGAGTCGAAGCCGGGTCCAACGCTGAACAGACCACCAAGACCATCAAGCATTGATGTGTCGTCATAGCCTTGCGCCTTCCCTTGATTAGAATTGGAAGTGTAAGACTGCGACTGTCCACTTGTTTGAGCTGAGGATGTCCCGCTGCCGGATTGGGTATTTCCCGATTGAGTATTTCCCGATTGAGTATTTCCCGATTGAGATTGCTGCTGACTGTTGTCAGGAGTGTTGTTGTCGGGTTGCATATCAGGCTGCACTTCGGGCTGAGGCGTAACAATCGGATTTTCTGCCGGATTGTTGAACCAGTTTTCAAGAGCATTTGCCGAGAAGTTTCTGCCGAGACGGGAGCCGTTAAGAACGGTCTTTGAATCATGGTCAATATATGTCGCACCATAAATACGTCCTTCATCTGTATGGCGAAGAACGAGGTCGATATTTTCCGCTTTCAGTCTGGCAATGAAATCTTCCTTGCCTGTGGACTGAGACATAATCCTTGATATTTTCTTTTTCAGTGGCTTAATGTCAATCCGTTCTTTCGACCTTTCATATCTCTGCTCGATAGCTTCGCGCCCGGCGAACTTGCCGAGGCGTGATGCTTTAAACGGAGAGGCAATAGTTTTGCCCTCGTCATCGGTTGCGAAATATACCAATCCATGATACTCCCTGCCGTTGATCCTGCCGTCTGCTTCATCACACTTGACATTATATAATGACAGAATCGCGTTATATTCTCCGAGTGTCTGGAATTTATAACGCATACCCACCATCTTGACCGTGTTGGCGACCTGTCGCTTTATGTCGCCGTTGGGGTCAATCTTTCTGATGCGCATATCGGGTGTGATACGTTGCCGCTCGGCGGTATGCAGTCCGTACTTCCGCTCGATCTCGCGGGTAATCTCCTTGCTCCGGTAATAGTTGTTCTTGGAATCAATGGCAGAGCCGTCGGGTCTGACCCGAAGGGCTACGATATGGATATGATGACGGTCGAGGTGTAGGCTCGACACCGGGGCGCCTTGCCGCATTTCTGCGGTAGGTTTCCCCAGGTCTGCCCCCGAACCGGACTTACACCTTTCAGCGTATCCGGCTCTCCATTAGCATATACTCTAATGCTCATTGTCTTTGATTTTGGCAAAACATTCCTCGCAAACCGCAATAGTTTTACGGTGCATCATCAGCATCTGTAATCCCCAAGGTGTGTTCTTGTCTGCGGTTTTCATACTCCGTATATGGTGCATTACCAACGGACCTTGTCCACCACATAGTTCACAAACATTGTTCCTTAGGCGTTCTGCAAGAGAGCGTTTAGGGAAAGGAGTATACAGAATGGAGTCGCAGGTTTCATGAAAACCTACTGTTTTGCGCTTGAAGCCATCATGATAAAGTATTCTTCGTTTATCATTCCCTTTAGTGTCTTTGTAGGGGATGGAGAATACATTATTATGAGTATATTTCCTTATAATCTTTCGGAGCGAACTATTGTATTTTCGTGCCAAGGTCTTATATAGGCTATACTTCATGATGTAACCAAAGTTTGTGCAAGAGGCTGCGACATTATTGGCTATGCAGTAGTAGTTGTAAAATCCTCTTATTTCAAGATTGTATTTTGCAACCATCTTATCGGCTTTCATGCCTATGAGAGCCGTTCTGATTTTTGGTTTCCATACGGTCTTGCCATTCTCTTCTGAAAAGCGAACCACTCCAAGACTTTGGAGTTTGTTCTTTACTGTTTCAGATGAGAGTTTTAACAACACTTTGCTTCTGAACGCTCTTCTCGTAACTGTTCAGCGGACACGCTGAGATAGTCGCCTTTTAGAAAAGGGCGAGTATT
>OGQN01000628.1_pt1 | contig 32189 bp, 29 predicted proteins | sample 1553231 | NCBI WGS metagenome assembly OGQN01 (sample SAMEA2579950, study PRJEB22360) | human gut metagenome | biome: human gut; feature: human-associated habitat; material: faeces | place: Denmark | collected 2008/2010 | reverse complement strand
ATCTGGTGGACAATAACTGCCGTAATTGCCGTAACGTCTGTATCCATAGCCGTATCCTTGTCCGCCGGATGAATTATCACCATTGAACACATATCCCAGCATATCGATTCCACTTAATGCAAGGCTTTCTACGCCTTCTCTGATCTCGCGAAGCTTCGTATAATCATAGCGGATCACATAAAGGGCCGCATCTACATATTTGCCCAAAAGCGGTGCATCTGCCAGAAGTTCGGATGGCGCAGTATCCAGGATGATAATGTCATATTTTGACTTCAGATCTTTGATCAGTGCTCTCATACGTCCGCTTCCTATCAACAGCGAATTCTCTCTATCCGGTGCGCCGCCGAAAATGACATGAAGGCTTCCGTTCTCATTCGTTCTTTCCTTCGGAAGCTTTACATTGGTAATTGCTTCAGATAACGGCACTTCTTTCTTAAGAACCGAGCCAAGTCCCGGATGTGGTTCCTGCTCGTTCATCACTCCTGCAATCGAAGGATTTCTAAGATCACAGTCGACCAGCAGTACTTTCTTTCCCTGCTGTGCAATGGAAATTGCCAGATTCGCCGAAAGTGTCGTCTTACCTTCTCCCGGGATCGAACTCGTAACAAGCAGGGTCTGGTATTCCTTTTTCTCCACATCTTTCATAATACGGATACGAAGCTTTCTTATCGCTTCCAGATAACTCATAGAGATTCTTTCATTTAACAGGCTCACTGAATTATAAAATGTCTCTTTTTTACGCTTTTTCGTGCGGACATACGGGATACTTCCCAGATCCTGCAGATTGATATTCTTCTTCAGATCCTTTCTTGACTTCACAGTCCTTCTGGAAAGCACATACAGCAGAAGAATCACACAACCTATGATCGCACCTTTTAAAGCTCCACGCTTGTAAGATCCACGTATAACCTCCACACGTTTGGTATCTGTCGGGATACCGGTCTCATCCAGAATCGTAAGCTTGGTCTCTCCAAGTACGAATTCCGCAACTTTCGGATAATTCTTTATGACTGATTTTAACGTCTTATATGCCATCTGCGGATCATTTCCCGATACGGATATTGTCAGAAGATTCGTTCCGTCATCCGCTTTAACATCGATCGATCCCGGCATAGAATCAAGCCCCATGTCCTCAGCAACTACATCCTTCAGTACACCACTGGTAAGAATATACGGGAACACTTCCGCCATCTGCTGGGCAGACTGTGCATTCACATAGTCCATGCCGCCGACAGATGTCACCGACACTGTTGCCGATGCCACATATTTTGACTGATAACTGGTACTCACCGAGAAATAAGACTGTACTGCGCAAATAATTATAAGCCCGATGAACAGCCACCACAGCCTCTTCACACCATGATAAACATCCAACATAATATTCGTCAGATCAATCTTCTCAGGCGCATCTACACGTTCACTTCCTGATTTGTCTCTATAATCGCCCATATACTCTACATTCCTTTACTTCTTCCATAATTGCCGTAACGTCCGTATTTGCTATATTTACCATAATAATGTCCCACCGGACTGTCCACCAGGCCGGAGAACGATCTTACACCGTTCAGTACAACTCCCAGTACCTTACCTTCCTTGTCACGGAAAGCGTCCATTACTTCATTGATGTCTTCAGCCAGCATATAATTCTGCTTTGCCACGATCATAACCGCATCTGCACAATGTGCAAATATCTGCGCATCTCCGATGATTCCTGCCGGTGGTGTATCAATGATCACATAATCCACAAATTTCCTGCATGCCGTCATCAGCTTATAAAACGAATCCGAGTTAAGCATCTCTGTCGATGAGGAATAGCAGTTCTTTCCACCCATGAACAACATATGCTTTCTGGTACACGGAACCATGACATCCGCAAGAGATCCGTTTCCTCTCAGATACTCTCCCAGTTCATTCTCCTCTTTTGGCTCCATACCAAAGATCAGGAACTGCGACGGTCTTCGGATATCACCATCTACCAGCAGTACCCTCTTGGACTGTTCTGCCAGCGTGATCGCCAGATTGGCGGCAACCGTAGATTTTCCTTCATTTTCAGATACACTGGTTACCACGAGAACTTTCTGTTCATTCTTTGCCATCCGGTATTCTACCTTGGCCGCCAGTTTCTTATAACTTTCCACGAACCGGAAGCTGGCTACCGGATCATCAACCAGGATCGCTTTTTTCTTACGCCGGAATATATCCCGGATCGTCTTATATTTCCATTCATAACTGATGGCTCCGAGACTTCTGGCATCCAGCTTCTTCTCGATCTCATTCTCCTGTTTAATAGTATTCTTCATATAAGAAAACAGTCCGAGGAGGATGAGCACCAGTGCTCCTGCCACAAGTCCGCCCTTCTTAGCCTGTCCGCCTGCATCCAGCGGATTATCCGGTGTATACGGAATCTTCGGCTCCTCCAGCACATCCATAACCGCACTGCCCACGGTATACAGCGATACGCTGCTGTAGTTGTCCATGACCGTACGGATAATGTCTATGGACTCCTTCGGTGTATCCGCCGTCACACTTAAGACCAGCATATTCGTCCCTTCCAGCACCTTCGCATGGATATCTGCATCCAGCTCCTCTACTTTCAGCTTCTCACAGATCTTTTTCTCCATGATGTTACTTTTTAATATCTTCTCGAATGTCTTCGCCATTGTGTTGGCCGAACTCAGATTACTGTATGCATTCGCATCCCCTCTGGATGACACTACGAATGTCGCCTGCGTTGTATACTCAGGAACATATCTGCTGCTTACAACTACATAAGTTAACAACGCTCCCGCAATTGCCCCCAGGATGATCACCCACCAGTTGGACACTATATCATGCACAAGAGTATACGGATCCAGGTCAGTATCCATAAATGCCGGCATGTCATTTCTATTATTACTTTCCATCCTGTGTTCCCTCCTGATCCTGTACCACAACGAATAACTTTGTCACCGCAGTCGGTGCTCCCTCTGCCGTATAAGAATATTCCACCGGATAAACCCCTGCTTTGGAATAATCCACTTCTGATTTCACACTGATCGCTTCTCTTGTACCTGCAAGAGCTTCTCCGTCATCCGTATACGTATATGTTGCACCATTCATCTCCATACCTTTGACATAAGACATCGGATCGATTTCATGTCCTACTGTCGTATACGCGATATAATCCGATAATGCCGGATATTCTTTCATCTGCTCCTGTCTGTCACCGGATTCTGTTACGGTCACTTCGAGAGGCACAGAACACACATCACCCGCACTGTTGCTTACCTGTACGGTCACTTTGTAAATTCCTGCAGCTGCATTATACATACCATCATCCAGACTGGTACGTATCTGACTGGTCAGGTCACCGTCAAGGCAATCCTCTGCCTTCATATTCTCCGTAAGGTTCGCCTTCCCCACCTCTGTTGTCGAATATCTAAGCGGTTCCTTCAGATGGATCTTCGGCGGCGTGTAATCTTTGTACTGTATGGTTCTTTCCAGTGTCCCTACCTGATTCGCCTTATCGAATACCACATACGTAATGGTACGCTTGCCCGGCGCAATAAAATGCGACATCGAAGCGATACGTACAGACGATGTCAGGTCACCGTCACGGTTGTCTTCTGCTTTGACACCTTTCAGAAGTGCTTTCTTCTGCTTCTTCTGATCGGTCTGCACACTCAGTGTCACCGTCTTATCCTTACAGGTGATCACCGGCGGTGTATGGTCTTCTAACATCTTGGACTTCACAGTATACCCGGCAAATATAGCACAGGATGCCACGAATATCAGACACACTGCTATTTTTAGTCTTCTCATAGTCATTCTCCTTCATCGTTAATATAACTGTTACCGTCCAGAATACGGAACCGGTTCTAATCTCAGGATCTCTCTGTTGTCACAGAGTCTTGCCGGATTATACTGAAACAGCACATCCAGATGGTTCTCGGAATACTCCCGGCTCAGTTCTTCATACACATCCATCATATACGGCGTCCTCTGAAGCGGGCTGTGTGCATCACTTGCGATCACAGAAATCAGATTATGCCGCAAAAGACTGTCGGCCGCACGCTTCGGTCCTCCTCCGAATCTTCCGAGGAAGCTTCCCTTATTCGCCTGAATCACATATCCTTTTCTGAACCAGCGGTACGCGATCTGCGGATAATCCTGTATAAATTCATACCTTTCCACATGGGCGATCACCGGTCTTGCTCCGACTTCTTCAACTCTCTTCAGAATAGAATCCGCAAATTCAGGATCTTCATCAAATGCAAATTCCATCAATATGTACCGGCTCTGGTTAAGCGGCATGATCTTATGATTCACGATCAGCTCCGGAAGGTCTTCTGTCGAAAATACTTCCATTCCCGGCAGGATCTCTATCGGGATCTTCTCTTTTCTGACCGCTCTGACCACACTTTCATATCTGTCAATATATTCTCTCCCGAAATAATTCCCATACATTCCCGGGATATTGCAATGCGAGGTCGCTATGATCTTGTCCACTCCACTGTCTGCTGCCATACGTGCCATCTCCAGCGTATCATACATATCTTCGGCTCCGTCATCAATCCCCGGGAGTATATGCGCATGTATATCTATCATCTCATCATCCTTTGTAATTTATAGTCTTTTTTATTATATCATTTTCAAATTATGGAGTAAAGAAAACGATACTTACTATTTCATTACTATTTCTTACTTGTCTCCTTCAGATATCTGACCGTTGCTTCTGTGTATCTGCACAAATATTCCGGTACGCCGTCTGCTTTTCCGGTCTCCGCAATTGCCGCTGCCACACAAGTGTTACATACCTTTCTAAGCTTACAACTACTGCATCTGGCCGAAATTCTAAGACTCTCTGTCCCTTTTTTCGTAAGCTCCCACGCTTCCTCAAACTCCACATCCCGAAGCGGTATGCTTGGCTTATCCAGTACCACACAGGATCGCATCTCGCCCTGCCAGTTCACCACAAAAGAACTCTTACCGGCACGACATGCCATCTGTCCCGGAACTGCCTCTCCTTCCGGAGTATTCTCTGCTTCGTCTAATTGGATCTTGCGGTATTGGGCAAATACTTCTTCTCCCATCTCTCTTCGCAAAACTTCCACTCTTGCTTTTGCCGCCATCTCCGGATCCAGTCTGGCCTGATTATTATAGGCATGATTTCGTTCTCTCACGGACGGATACATATAAGTATCGATCCTCACCGGAGCATCCAGTGATTCACCAAGCTCTATGATCTTCATCCTGTCATCCACATTCGCCTTTGCAAGACTTCCATTCACTTTCACATCAATGTTCCTCTCCCGCAAAAGCCGGATTCCATTCACCGCTTTATCAAATCCTCCCGGATAGTGGCACAGTCGTTCATACGTCTCATTACTTGCACCATATAGCGTGATATTAATTCTTCTGGGTTTATTCTCCGCAAAAAAATCGGCCCACTCCTCGTCAATCAGTGTTCCGTTGGTATTAATCGTAACGATCATACCCAGTTCACGGAGTTTTTGATATAACTCGCGGAAATTTGGATACAACAGTGGTTCTCCACCGGTCAGAAGGACAAATAACGTCCCGGCTTTCATCATATCTTCTGCAACTTTGGTCCATTCTTCAATTGTACACAGCCTTCCCACCTGCTCCATCTCTTCTCTGCTCATGCGCACATAACACATATCACAGTTCAGATTACAGAGCGGTAATAGCTCCAGCACTCCATACAATGGTACTTTTTTTTCTGCGGCCATTGCGAACATCTGGCGCTCCATTGTGGTCCCATCTTCCATTAATTCCATTCCGGTTCCTCGATACTTCCTGTAGATTTTAAAAAAGAACCGGAAATCCGGTTCTTTTTCGATATGTATATATGTTTGTTTTATGATTTTGTAGTTTCCCAGGACTCTCTTTTAAGATTAGTTGTACAATGCACATTTGTTCCACCCTCAATCCAGATGAAAACAGGAATATTTTCATCCGGTATTGTGTAAACGTCATCTATATATCCTTCAATAAAATCACCATTCGTAGGTGCTTCATGAGTTGCATTACACGGACCATACTTTCCTGGTAATACTTCTCCGCTTTTTGTCCTTACTTTGTAATGATAATTTAGAACACCAGGATATTTTTTACCCGCATTACATTCAAACTTATAATTTCCATGCTCTATATCACCACAAGCTGCCACATACTCATTTGCCACAAATCTTTCGCCCACCATAGTAGGTCTTACATACGCCCTCTTCATAACTATGCACTCCTTTTATAATTACATTACTTCTTATCGTTCATTAGTTGCCTATCTACACTATATTATAAAGGATCCCATATTCAAATTCAATACTTATCTTTTGAATTTTACGTCTTTTTATTACATTTCATCCCTGCAAACAGCGCACTTTCCATCCTTTTCAGAAATCCATCGCCATCCGGCTCGATTCTTCCTCGTCCAATTCCGTAACCTTCGTCTCCATAACACGGTACACCCTCTGGCACATATTCAACACACTTGGTCTGTGTGTTGTCACAATACAAGTCTTGTTCGGTTTCTGCTCGATAATGTTACGCAGTACCTTTCGCTCCGTTGTTACATCCAGCGCCGACGTCGCCTCGTCTAACAGAAGGATCGGTGCATTACGAAGAACTGCACGTGCGATAGAGATACGCTGTGCCTGTCCTTCCGAAAGGCCGCGTCCACGTTCTCCGAGCGCACTGCTGATCGTATCCGGAAGCTTCTCTACAAATTCCCATGCACAGGCAATCTTCAAAGCCTCGATAATCTCTTCATCCGTAGCATCTTCTTTGACCATCCGCATATTCTCAGCAATCGTACCGGAAAGGATCGTATTTCCCTGAGGTACATAGGCGAAGAAATGTCTCGTCTCTGCATTCAGGACGATTTTTCTTCCGTTGGATGCAACGATCACAGCCTCTCCTTCCTGCGGACGGATCAGTCCAAGGATCAGACGGATCATCGTCGTCTTTCCTTCTCCCGAAGGTCCCACAAGCGCCACGATCTCGCCCGGACACGCTTTAAAATACGAATCCGTAATAACTCTTGTCCCTTCTACGTATGAGAAATTCACATCCTTCATCAGCACCTCGAATCCATCCTCTGCGAACGGATCCAACTCCTCACTCTCACTGATATGCATCTCTTTCGGGAGCTCTACCAGTTCACGGATTCTATGTGCCGACACCGAACTATTTAGAAATGACGGGATGATTGAAACCACGTTATTGAATGCGCCCGACAGATTACTTCTCTGCTGCAGGAATAATGTCATCGTTCCGTATGTGATCGTATGGGTCCACAGTAAGAATAGACAATATCCGAACGCAATAAATTCCACACCCGTGCCCATAACCGACAGCAGGATATTGGTCTTGATGGAGAACATATTGTACTCCAGACTGACATCTTTGAATTTGCCCTGCCACCAGCGCATTAACCGGCTGTAATGCGGTGCGATGCCAAATGATTTGATCGTATCAAAATTGTAGAATGCTTCCACCTCGAACGTCATCAGCTTACTGCTCATTTCCCTGGTCTTCTGACTATATTCTCGCTGCTTCTTGATCATGAACCTCGACATCAGAAGCATGAACGGTGCGCTTGCCAGTGCCAGAATTGCCATCACCGCATTATAATGAAGAATAACCAGAAACGTCGCTATGAAATTATAGATTGCGATCACGATCGTCGGGAGCCAGCTGATCGCATTGCTGCTGACCGTTCCGATATCTCCGTTGAAGCGGTTCAACACATCCCCGTTGGAATACTTATTAATCTCCAGCCAGTCAGCATCCACAATCTTATCGAATATATCCGCCTGGATATCATTATTGATATAAATACTTAATTTGGTCGAGATACGGCTGATAATGCTGCTGAACAGAAGGCTGAACAATGAACTTCCTACCATAACAATGATCAGGATCATCAGTTTATTCGTCTTATACCCGGTAATGATATCGATCAGATATTTCCCCGCCACACTGCTGACAAGTCCCATAGAAGTACTGAAGATACCAAGGATCGTATAGAACACGATTGCCCACTTATACCGGACACTGTAGCTGAATATCCATTTCCAGTCATCAATGATCTCCGAAAATGTCCCATCTTTCCACTTCGCGATCAGAATATCCAGAGACTCGAAAGACAGGCCGTTCTTTCCTTGATTTTTATCATTATTTTCTTGCATTTATTCCTCTCCTCGTCCACCGGCAAGTACATCTTCCAGACATCTCACCGCATCTTCGGATATGTCGCACTCCAGATGATATACCGGAACCTCCTTCAGTAAAATCTCAAGCTCATCCATTGCCTGTATCTGAAACTCGCTGTTCCATGCATTGATTGTAATCTGTTCCATTACTTTCCGCAGAGCCTCAAGCCCTTTCAGACAGCTGATACGGTTCTCCTTCGCCTGTGACAGCATAACGATTGCTCTGACCGGATAGGACTTATTGTTACAGATCTCTGAGCTTCCGCAGACTGGCCATCCATTCGCGTACCATCCATCTTCTTCACGGATAAGAAGCGAACGATCGCCATTCACCGTCCATGTTCCACGGTACTTTTCCCACAATCCTGCCTGCGTGGATTTTCCCGTCTCAGACGGCGCAGAAAAGAGCACTGCCGTATCTTCATAACACATATATGCCGAATGCAGTATCATCGAATGATCTTTAATAGCCTGCTTTTCCAGCGAGAAGGCCGCCAGGTATACCGTATCCTGGTCAAGCATCTCTGCCACTTCGGGAACAAACCAGACATGATATTGATTTACACCCTCCTGGCTGCTCACCGCATAATGCCAGTCCATTCCAAGAAAATTAATAAAGCGGCATTCCCCGCCCGACGTCTGAAATACCGTAAGATTATCACGGTAGATTACTCTTCCCGTCTTTTTCCCCAGAAGATCTTCTTTGATCTCATCAAGGTTCTCTGTCATCTCTACCTGATAATGGATGACCTCATCATCCGGCCTCTTTGCCTGCCCGGTCCGGAATTTTTCCAGATTCCGCGGACTTTTCATAGATAACGGAGCCGTAATCTCAATCTCCGTATGCCCGATCCTGTACAGGCGGATGATTGACTCATTCTGTTCTACCATGTTCCATCTTCCCTCGTACACTCAATAAAGCCATTCTCCACAAGCGCACCGACAAAAGCGATCGTATCCCTTCTTGCAGTCTCTTCATCAATCTCATATGTATCCAGCACCATCCTGATCATCTCTTCCAGGCTATCCACCTTTTCGATATTCTCCCAGATGAATTTAGCCGTATCACTGATCGTGATCATTCCATTGAACTCCTGCGAAGTTGCCCCCGTCGGCACCAGTACACATTCACCTGCGATCTCCCTTAATATAAATTCCTTTACAATCTTCATATAACTTTTCTCCTTGATTTTATTGTTCCATCATAGCATTGCCGCCGTCTGTATGCAACCGGGTCACCGTATCACCTTCGCATAACACCACATAATCCCCCGGCGGAGCGGAATCATATGCAGCCATACATGCTCGAAGAATTCCCACCAGAAATCTCCCGGCTCCAGCCACTTTTCTTTTCTTCTGACTTTGGTGATCAGGGCAAATATCTGCTCTCTCTTTACCGGTCCTTCTATCTGTGTCTGTGCATCGCCCACGATATAATACCCCTCCGGCCTGATCTTCCATATCCGGTGCATGACGAACTGCCCGCTCTTTCTCCGAAAAAATACAATATCACCTTTTTGAAGCTCTCTGTCCGGCTTTTTGAAATATATCATATCTCTTGCATGGATCAGAAACGGTGCCATACTGCTTCCAAAAACCAGCATGCTGACTTCCTTTCCCTCTTCCGTCAGTTCCTTAAGCATACCAACATATTCTCTTGTATCTACAACTTTCATATTCCTCATCCTGCTTCTCTCTATCCGCACTTCGTCCGTTCCGTTTTTTCGCAAATTATGGTACAATTCTCAGCACATCCTTCGCATTGTTTTTTATGTATACATTAAATAGTACTCAATTTCTTTTTTATCATACCATCGCGGTTTTCTTCCTGCAACATCAGAATATTGCTTTAATTTTTCTACATTTTTCGACAAATCTTCGCATTAATTTTATATTTTTCTGTTTGATTGCTCCAAATTCTTATATTTTTCTGTTAATATATTCCATTTACTGTCCATTTGTATCATTTTTCTATCTTTTCACTCTTAATCTATGTTATATTATAATTACATAGAGCATATTCCATTTATATTTATATAAAAATACATTTTATCTGTTCGGGAAGGGGGCTATATATGAATATTGCAATTTGCGATAGATATGATACCGACATAACACGTATTAGTGAGTTCTTGGACGCCAATATTAAGAAGCATATGCTCAATCATGCATTATTAGAAGTAGATACCTTTACTTCAACAGACGAGTTGTTAGCATCCCCGAAAGAATATTCCCTCATTTTTTTTGGAATTTTAATGCCGGGGACAGATGGTATAGAGGCTGCCAGACAATTGAAAGATGGTCCAAACCCTCCAATAATTATCTTCACGACCAAAAGCACTGAACATTGCCTGGCAAGCTATAATCTTGGAGTTGAAGGATACATTCTGAAGCCAATCAGAGAAGAAGATTTTGAGAAAGTCTTTACCAGACTTTTGCTTCCGATATTCCCTTCAACCCATACACTCAATGTATATTCCAACCGGCTTTTATATCACATCCCGGTTTCTGAGATTTTTTATATTGAAAGCATTGGAAGAAAATGCATGATACATACTTCCAGAAAAACTTACGAAACCAACATGGCGTTAAATCATATCGAGAGCACGCTGAATGACAATTCTTTTATCCGTTGTTATCGCAGCTATCTTGTAAACATGAACTATATTCAGGACATTCTGGATACCGAGATTCAATTAACCAACGATGACTGTATTCCACTGACCTTACGTAAGCGGAGTCAGATTGTCAAATTATTCAACAAATTTCTGATATCCCATTCGACATCAGAATAATGCATGTGAAACCAAAGGAACCTGCACGCTATCATGATATGACAGCCGTGTCGGGTTCTTTTTTATCTTATTATACTCTTTAGGATCCTGCCTTTGCAGTATTTACATTCGACTGCACCGTAAGCTCGCCTTCTTTATCTGCCGAATCAAAGTATGCATTTGGATCAAATGCATCTCCAACAGAAAGGTAGATCAGATAATCTTTTAATTTCACATCAATCCCTGCATAACTTTTATCGGAAATACTGATCTGCGTCTTCAGATACACTGTATTCCCGCCGCTGTCCATAACCCTGAACTCGATCGGATACTCACCCGCAGCCTGCGTATTGACCGTCTTCTCCAGTGAATACTTGATATTTGATGTAAGATCTCCGTCCAACACACTGTCCGCAGTAATCTTTGATGACACATCACCGGAACGACTGTCCTTCTAACCATCTTTTTACCTCTTCATCCCTCTGATCAGTGTACGTTAAGCACCGCAATCTCCGGCCGGTTATTCCATCTCGGGAGCTTCTGTTTCTCACTGCTTAATCCACTCGTCACGAACAGCCGGATCCTTCCTGTCCGGTACAGTCCATGCACATATGGCGGGAACCATCCCTGATCACCACCATATAGTCCTCCCTTGAATGGAATGACTACCTGTCCTCCATGATCATGTCCGCTGATCACAAGATCGATCTTCCAGTAATCGGATGCATCACCGAATACAAAACTATCCGGTCTGTGGCACAACATAATCTTGTACCGGTCTGTATTCTGAAACTCCTCCAGAAAATCCCGTACATCACCTGTCAGATTCTCTGCACTGTTATCTCCATCCAGAGCAAATGCATATTCATACATCCCACCGATGCGCACCTTACATCCACCGATCTCCACGTCCCGGTAACCTTCTTCCAGCACACATGCGCCGGCATCTGTAAGATCCTTCACCAATTCGGAATTCTCCGGGTGCTTTTGCATCTTCTTCCCTTCTGCAGTGCCGATATAATCCAGTTCATGATTCCCAAGCGCATAATACACCGACGCAATCTCTGCCAGACCTTTTACCAGTCTGACCGGCACCTCGTCACTCTTCGAATCCTCATTCAGCATATCGCCATCCAGAATGATCATCTCCGGATCCTGTTCTTTTACACACCGGATCAGCTTCTCATTGTCTTTCCCGAATTCATGATCATGAAGATCCGAAATCACCACCATCTTGAATCCTGCATCTGTAACCGTATCCGTATATGGCAAATTCCGGACCGTCACCGGATACCGGTTCACTTTCATCCAATGATAAGAAATAAGAATCTCCCCGACAAACCATATCAGGATTAAAAGAATGATCAGAAGTAATACAACGGTTTTATTCTTTGTTGATCCGGATTCTCCTGTCTCTTTCATCACGAGCCTCCTTTACAGAATAATACCTTATACTATACCAAATCCACCGGTAAGGTACAAGGACATTCCCTTACGGTGTAACCAAAGCGCTTTATGCCGCCAGTTCTCGGCAAATTGACTCAATATCATATTCCGGCGCATATTTCTCCGCTACTTCATATATCTTTCGGATCTTTTCTACCGGTTCTTCGAAGAGTTCTGCGGTTATTTCATATGAAACGTCTTTTCGCATTTTCTTGAGCACCATTCTGACTAGATTTTGTAGTTCTCCATAGGTGAGCCCTTTCTCCCACACATACTCACTCAGATTACACATCTTCTCCACCTCTTCTTTCTCTTCATAGGTCATCGTTATTCCATATTCATTTTCTAATATCTTCTCTTTTTCTTTTACTTTTCCTACTACGTTCTTCTCTTTTACGGAATATATATTAATACTGTTCTTCCGTTTCTCCGGCGGGTTAAAGCAGATCCAGATGCTGTATACTTTCTGGATCTTCTCATAATGGCTGTTGATAAATATCGTGCCGTATTGGGATGAAATCATTCTACAGCCATAATATATCCCTCTCTTGATCAAGGGATATCCCGGATAAAAATCTTTTTGTGCCTCTATATTGATGATCAGTTCTATCTTTTCCTGGCCTTGGGGCAATATTGCCCGGAACATGATGTCGTAGCGAACGGTTCCTTCATTCACTGCCTTATCTTCGGTGTTCTCTCCTCTGATCTTTCCCGGATCAGACGCTGGCGCCTCATCCCGGTGTACTTCCCTTTGAGATATCTCCGGTATCCCTTCTATGTAGTGGTCTGCAATGTCACGGATACTGCAGTCTTTATATTCTTTCATGCAGCTTTTCATTATCCAGGCCAGTATGATTTTGTTCGCAAGGATATTCTTGCAGGATTCATCATAGATTTCCTTCGCTCTGGACACTTCCAGGTCTTTGTACAAGATACTCTTTCTCTTCATCCATTCTCCTTCCCGTTATTTTACGTGAAGACTTGAATGGATTTCGCAATATCTATATATACTATACACGATATATATCTTTTCTACAAGATTCCTTCCGCAAAATACGTTTTCTCATTCTTATAAATTGTCTGGTAATCTTGAGGGGTCTTCCTCTGATAAATGTGATGGTCTTTTGAGACCGTTGAATTATTCTAAATGGACAGAACGTCCATTAGTAAAGTTATATTAACATGTAAATCTTCTTGTTTCAAGTCTTTTATTATTTTGAACTACGCTCACCCGAATAATGTTCTTATTCATTGACGGCTTCAGGCGCATCGTGACATAGTAATACCGACACCCGGATAGCTTTGTTTCCCCGAATGGCGGTATCTGTTCAAAGGCAAATGGTATCTGCCCTTTTTATTTGATTATTTTTACTTTAAAATACGTTAACTGTCAGAGTACCTGTAGTTCCGTATTTCACCTTGATTCCCAAAAGCTTGATTGTCCAGTATCCACTCGGAACTGCTTTCTTGATCTCAGAAGCACTGAATGAATACTTGCTTCCGGCTGAAGTCTGTATAACATATATATTATATCCTATACATACCTGTTACGTCATCAACATTTTTTATCATTTTTTAATGATTCCATATTCCTTCATAAGTTCAATTCTCTGATTTCCAATCTTCACGGAATCTGCCGCAGCGTTATCCCCTCCTGCCACTGTCTCTTTACGGTATTTTAAGATACGGTCTGTCCACGCAATCGGAAGAAGAATCGGATGTCTCTTAAGATACGGATACCGCCCCTCGAGCTTTTTTGCCGATGGGAACAAAGACTTTAAGACCGTATTCCCGGCTTTCTTTCCATTCTTGTCTGCTACCACCGCATCCAGCGTCATATTACTGCTGTGTTTCCGGCTCATATTCGCATTTCCATAGATACCACTGTCCAGAAGATCCATCAGCATATCCGTCTCATCCACACAGATCCCCTGCCATACTTTCGGATAATGCGCCTTCTCCGGATCAAACGTCAGATATTTCTCACCGATTGCAAATAATGCTGCAGCAAAAAGATCCGCATGTATCTCGCGGCACTGTCTCAGAACCTTCTCCCAGTCAATCGCATCCCCGTATTCATTGGCAAATAATATGATATCGCACACCTGCCGGATCCCGATTCCACTGTGCAGGAAATGCTTGAACGAATGACAGATCAGATAAAACAGATGATCCGTGTATCCCATTGTCCGGATATCCGTTCCATCGATCCTGATATCAATCGCATCTTCATGTACATTTGCAAAAAAGCGGTTCAGATCCCCGTATGCCTCTGATTCCGGCGGGAATAAGCTTTTGTGGAGCTCTATGTAGATAAGGCTTCCTTTCTTCCCGTATGGTACTTCGTAAACCGATTCCAGTTCTTCCGCATCCATATCCTGCTCCGATGTCTGCATTCCATATTCGCGCAACAGATCGTGGCATTTTCTAAAATCCTCCGGCCGGATCAGCAGATCCTCATCTCCGGATATCCGATAATCCGGATTCGGATAAATGTTCCTGCACACGATCCCTTTCACCACTAACGGACAGATTCCGCTCTCTCTCAGATATCTGTAAAGCGGCTCGAACTCTCCCGTCTTCTGCGTCTGCATGATCACCGTGCGCACCATCTGCGCCTTCGCCGGAGCCAGTATCTGCGGATCCGCCTGCCCGGCCGCAGGACTTCGATATACGGCCTCATAGATCATCGGAAGGATCTGGTGCACTTCCGCCATGCGGAACAGGTCCATCCATTCCTGCGCTTCCAACTTGTTATTCCATTCTACCTGTTCATTTTTTAATGCGGCTTTTAATGCCTCTAAAAATAATTGCTGTGTGTGTTGCATATGTTGCTCCTGTTTTTATCTTCTTTCATTTAATGCTTTCTTCTTATTCTTCAATGTTACGTGATAGTATTCCAAATTGCAACGCCATTTAACCACAATCTAACATATATTTAATCCCATCCCACCACAAATTTCATATTCCCACGTTACATTAATCATACAGTCCAACAAAAAGGAGCGCCACTTCCGGTAATGTCATTTACACAAGAATGACACTGCTGGAAGTAGCGCTTCTTTTCCTATAACTATTTCTTTGACTTGATTTTTATTTTTTCGGAATCATTTCCATATTTTTTAAAATTGTTTTTTGGAATTTCTGCCCATATTTTTGTTATATCAAATTTACATTTTTTTAATCTGTCACTTAAATTACTACAATTAATTAAATCCCTTTTATAATCTGCTTTTGTAAGACTCTTAGTCAAATCCACAATATTTTTTATATTACAGGCCCGCACTAGTTCATCTTCCAAATTTCTTACTTGCGGAATGCAAATTACTTCTTTTATTCCTTTTTGTCTTTTCAGAAAAGCTATATTTTCATCTAAAATTTTCGTATTCATCTCTACATCTGTATCATATACCAGAACTACTGTTGTTCCCGTCTTTAGCGTGCGCATTCTTGCAGTCGTAAAACGACTTTGAATTACATTAAACTTATCAATTTTTCCACTCTCAATACAACGCAGATCCAACTTCAATATGTTAAGCAGACTTCTCTCATCTTCACCCTCTACATAATATTGATAAATACCGCTTTTTCTCATTTGCATCCCTCCTAATTACAAATCAGCAATTTCAAATAGCCTATGTAATTCAGGCGCTGTACAAAACAGATCATTTTCCACCGCATGCTTTAACGAGTCCGTGCTTCTTTTTAAATACTGAGATGCCGCAATACATTTGATTGAATCATCTTCGTTATTTACATCTTTTTTCAGAAATGTAAATGAATGCTTTGGCAGCTGCATATCTAATATGTCTGAGTTGTGTGTTGTGAAAAACAATTGCTTTCTCCCCGAGAGTTTTTCAATTATAATCGACAAACAGGCCTTTTCAATGTCACTATTCACATAAGAGAATAATTCATCACAATAATATAAATCATGCATATCACATAAAAGAGAGGTTATTATATAAGATATTTCAAGCCCTGCCTTAGTTCCACTGGACATTACCTCACCATTAGCGATTTTTCCATCCTTAATAATTGCTGAACAATTTTTCCATTTTATTACATATGTATTCTCTACTTCAGAAACTTTTACTACTTCCTCCACCGAAGAATCAAGTGTTTTTAAAATCTGCTGTAATATGTATATATATTTACTATTCTCTTCTATCGTACTATAAACCTTGTCCCCTGACGAATCTATCGGATATGAAAATTTCCATCCGTTTGTATTTACTTTTTCATATGTCGTTTCTTCACACTCATACATATCCAATCTTGACGCACATGTTTCATAACTGTCTCTTGTCTCTATTGGTGTATAGAAAATCTTAATATCTACATCTTCTTCTGTATAACTTTTTTGGGTCTTTGGACCGACATTCATCTCAAATCTATATAATAAATTTTCGTTTGTCACAAAATCGATCTGCAATTTTGCTGCTTTTTTTACATCTGCAATTCTATTAGTAAACCGCTTATATCCTCCATCATTCAAATAATTAGTAAACAACATTAACAACTTACCCATAGTTGTTTTTCCTGTTGCATTTGTACCCATAATGATATTAACTTTTTTGTACCGAAAATTTGTCCTCTCTTCCAGAAATTCATTTTCTATAGTCGAATTCACTATTTTCTTTGGATATGACATATTTATATGAAAATCTTTAAATGCATATATGTTGTCAACTTTAATATCCATGATAATCATAGCTCGTCCTCCTTTGTATATTTGTTCGCTTTTTGCGAAGTAATCTCTCTTCATTTATTATATACCCCTTTTACGATAAATTTCAAGCTTATTCTAAATATATTCTTGCATAAGATATATTAGAACACGGATATATAAATTAAAGACAATTAATCTCGGCTTCCAACCATTTTCTCCATCCCACCATCCACATCACACACATACATCTGCTCTTTCTTCCTGTCCATTCTCCTATAATATACCTTGTCTTCCTTCTTATCCATCATAACCACATCTTTCTTAAATACCCTGACCTCTTTGCCGTCATAGCTGACCGACACAATCTTCGACCCCTTCTGCGCATACAGCTTCGCGCCGGCAAAAAAGTACTGAATATGATCCGCCAGTTCCTTTCTCTTGCCCGTCGACATATCACAACGGATAAGCTTCTCATCCTCCGTACAGCAGATTACATATCCACCGATTACGGCAAATTGCTTTACCGGATCCTTCGTCCAGGTCTTTCTCTGCTTTCCGTCATAGGTTACAGATTTCAGAACATTATGATCTTCCATATCAATATAGAAAATCCGCTCCCGCATCGCTATGATCTCTCCCACCGGTCCATTGATCAGTACACTGTCTTTCGTACTGCCATCTTTAAGCTCTTTCACACGTAGAGTACATGTATCCGGATCCCGGTACACTTCTTTTCCATCGATGCGGTTCTTATACCGTCTTTCATCCTCCGTCTGCATAGCCGGATTCCCAAGCGCCTTATTATTCCTGATGCCCAGCATCTGCTTTTCATACCACTGTATGCACCTTTCACTGTCCGCAGTCGCCTCTCTTAAAAGCACCTTCTCCAGCTGTTCCGTATGCTCTTTCGTAAGGTACAGGTACTGATCCCGCTGCACCTGTCCCGGGATATTGGCCGCAAGCATTGTCAGCACAGTCAGCCCGATAAATCCAAGCGTGAATAACCAGGTTCCCCTTTTCTCTTCTTCCGCTTTCCTGATATCCTCACCGACCCAGTACCGAATCGCAAGTACTACAAATATAATCACCACAATAACCTTACAGATCAATATATAACCAACCTTCAATACCGCCGCCAGTACAATCCCAATCATTATAATCGTTACAAATAATTTCTTAATAAATTGCCGTATCGTCATATCTCATCTTCTCTTTCATAATCTCTCTATATATAGCTAATTCCGGGGCCCTACATATAAAGCCCCGGAATTATAACACCGGTGGACGATATCCAAATCCTCCGGCGATTTACAGTATCCCGCAACTCCCAAAAATTTACAGTACGTTTATCAATGCACACATATCAATATTTATCAATACTCTATTATTTATATTCATCGGATTTTTTCATTTCTTTGAGTATTTCCTGCGTATGTAAATGATGGGGTGCGGGGCTGTAACCACAGTTCACATGCAATCTCGACATAGTCTTTTTCGATTGCTCCAATCTATATAAATTCTTCTTTTTGTCTCCCTCTATATATTAATACACATAACTTTTAAAAACCTGTCGCGTTTTTTTCAAAAAAATTTAATTTTTTTCAAATTTCTACATTTTTTTTTATTTTTAGCTGTAAAATACGCAAAAAAACGATTTACAACAGGGGTTCGCCTATAATACAATCATCTATGAAACTAACAATTGAATAATGGAGGAAAATTATGAAAAAGAGATTTTTCCAACTCGTACTGACAGCAGTTCTTTCTGTGTCCTGTGTTGCAACAGGAGTAAATGTAAGCGCTGCCCCACTCTCATCCGAAGGTTACAGCATCGAGAAAGTTTCTCATCCGGAAAGAGGAGCCGGTGAGACTGACGGTATCCTGTCATTCGATGCTATGGGAGAAGAGAGCAACCGTAACCAAAGCTATGTATGGTCCTGCGTAGAACATGGAAATTATATCTACCTTGGCACCTGCTGGAATCCAATCTCAGGTATTTACTACCGCAATCTCAAGAACAATCTGACCAAATTGTTCCAGAACCGCGGGGATGAAAATCCGGCACAGAAAGCCGGCACCGTAGCAACCAATATTCTGAATGTTGTGTACAACGGTAATTTTCCTGACGGAGCAACATCTACCAACGGAACTCCTTGTATCATGCGTGTGAACAAATACACCTATGAGACAGAAGTTGTCTACATCGAAAAAGAGAGCTCCGCATTCGTCAACTGGAACGGATACCGAATGGCCGTAGAATACAATGGCAAATTATATTTTGCCTGCGCCGGTTTCCCGACATCCCGTCTGCTTCAGATCGATCCTGAGACAAATGAAACCAAAGTTGTTATGCAGAAGACTGCAGAGAACTCCGGATTCGCCAACGGGATCCGCGGACTCACCGTTATGGATGGCAAGCTTCTCGTATCTCTGGCTACCGACGGCGCAGATCCAGACAACATGTTCGCATCCGGTTCACAGCTTCCACAGGCATACCAGAATGCGATCAAAGCAATGGCCAAAAAAGACGTGCGTTACAAAGACGATAACCCACGTATGCAGGGTGTACGTCTTCTTTCCACTACAAATCCAGAAGACGTAGACAGCTGGTCCGTTATCGCCAACCAGGAGACCTTCGACAATCTTCCGGCCTGCTGGATCCGCGACAGTATCAACGGCGGCGGATTATGGGATCTTGTTCCATTCAACGGATCTCTGTACGTATCCATGGTAACAGGCAAGACAGATGCCACAACAGGCGTCAATCACAAACAGGGATTCGCCGTATACCGCGGTGATCCGAAAGCCGACGGAACCTGGAACTGGGCACCGATCATCGGAGACACATCCAAAGGTGCCAAATATGAATTCGGTCTTGGAAAGAAAGAATCCTGCGCAGGTAATCTGTTCGCATATGGCGACCATCTCTACATCGGCGGCTATAACGACCCGATGCTTGACCTCGCCGAAATCGGTAATGCCGGTGATTTCCAGTCTCTCTATGAAGATCTGAAGAACCCAGCATGCCTGAACCGCATGGACAAGAATGAAAATATCGAACTCATCAACGACGACGGATTCGGAGCAGCTTCCACACAGTATCTGTGGAGATTCTCTGAATACCACGGAAAGCTCCTGATCGGAACATTCGATATCGCAACACTCGCATCCGGATTCACACAGCTGACCGACGGAAGTCTTCTGGAAATGACACCTGAAGAATTCTCACAGAAGATGACTTATGTCAAAGAACTTCTTCAGAGCCTTAAGAAAACTCCTTCCGGCGCAGCATTGACCGCAGAAGAAGGCACAACAGAAGAGGCCACCACAGAAGATAACGCAGAAGATGCTCAGGAAAATATTCAGGAGAATACAGACGCTGATAATACTGCTGATCAGGCAGCTACAGAAGCCGCAAAAGACCAGGAAGCAGTTGTAACAGACAACACAAATGCAGAACTTACAGACACAGAAGTAGATGCCATCGACCAGATGTTAGATCAGCTGGATGAAATCGAGACACTTTCTTCTGACGACTCTCAGACAGCTGCTTACACACAGAGAAATAAACCATCTGACATCGTCGATGTATATCTGGATATGGTAAATAATTATAACAACTATGTAAAACCAATCCTTAACCGCCTGAACCCAGATCTTGCACAGAAGATTGAGAACAACGTCTTCAACACTGCATTCCATCATTTCGTATATTACCTTGGATGCAGCAACATCATCCACACACAGGAAAAAGGATGCGACGTACTGATCTCTTCCGACGGAGTAAACTTTACAACACTCACCCGCAATGGTTTCGGCGATATCTATAACCACGGCGGACGTGCATTTATTCCGACAGACAACGGTCTCTTCCTCGGTATGGCTAACCCATTCTGGGGAACACAGCTCTGGAGAGTGACCGACGGATCAGAAAATCCGACACCGGATAAACCAGGTACTGATAAGCCAGGTACTGATAAACCAGGTACTGACAAACCGGATACTGATAAACCAGGTACTGACAAGCCGGATACTGACAAACCGAGCACACCTGGAACAACAGATCCTTCCGGAACTAACAATGGTACAACCTCTGGTTCTACAGGTAACAACACATCCAATGGTCAGAACGGAGCAACCACTACAGCATCTCCAAAGACTACTAATGCTAATCATGCAAATAAGAAGTCTACAAATGGCAAGGTAAAAACCGGTGATAACAATCACATGATTCTTTATACAGTTTCATTGGTTCTTTCACTTATGATCGCTGCAGGATGTATTTATACTATTATTAGTAAGAGACGTAAGAACAGATAGTATTTTGATTATTAATAAAAGCGCAGGGAAATGGCGTATGCCATTTTGCCTGCGCTTATGTTATGCATGCATCGATTCTTTAACAAAATCAATAACATCCAGATTCTTCTTCACAATATTAGGATCTCTCTCCATGTCGGAAATACTCATCCAATAATAGTGTCTGCCATTAACAACAAAGTTCTCCTTCTGCTCATCCTCCGGAAATACTTGAATCTTTATCTCGTACAATCTGTGATTATAGATCCTATTCTCCTGATGGCTTTCAGAATATTTCTCCTGTACTTTTGACGATATGTATCTGCAGTTTATCTGACTTTTATCCACATTCAGATCAGCCGACACCTTATTTATCACCGATTCCTCATCTGCTCTATCCACAGTCTTGTAATTCAAAAATAATTTACAATCCCACCGCTCATCGTAATATACAAGATACTTCTTTTCTGCGGAAGTATCTGGAAACTGGATGGCGACTAATGAATGCTTGTGTTGGATTTTATCTAGTTTTTGTATGTCATTTAGTAATATATTGTGGTCATATTTGTTTTTATGCATTTCATATATATCCTTTATTATTTTAATTGCATATATGGTAAGCGCTATTCGTATGCAGGTGTCACCTTCAAATTCCTTATGCTCAATCTGCCTTTTTCTCCATCTATGTACGATTCAGCAAAGAATACCGTAAAACAAACTTCTGAGATCTTCTCCAAAGCTTCTCTATTTCTTACTTTATCCCGGAATCTATATTTAAAATGTCCTCCACCGATCCTTACATCATTCTCTTCATCTATTATTTTCACACCAGTATCATTTTTTATTTCCAACTGAACTTTCTTTATAGCTCCTGACGCAAATGCGTCAAATTCTATGGCATATCCGGCGTCAAAGAAGCCAGTCCAGTTATCACAAGGAATATATTTCATCAATGCCATCGCAAATTCTCCCATACCCCTCTTAGTTACATTGCTGATATCAACATCCATGTCAAAGCAATCTGCAAATGTTTTTATCTTTGCGACCTTTTCATCACCACAGGAGATAATTGGTTTTACCTTGGAAAATGGAGTATAATCCTTCAACAGATCAATCTCTTGTCTCTGAGCTACCGGCGCATCAAATCTTGTTTTTCCCTTCGTATTATTCGATCCATTTACAGGATTTGACGGCGTGGTTTTAACATTCTTTTGCTGCGCAATAATCTTTATCTTATCTAAAAAATCGTCTCTTTTTTCTTCCCATTCATCTTCATCTATTGATTCAAGACCAAACTCCTTAATAATGTCGTCTCTAAATTGTCTGAGTCTCTGTTTCAATGTGATAATATCCGGATCATCTAATTTAATACAGATCTGATTTTTATCAATACATCCGGCTAATTTGTTAAATGTAAAACCTGGCAATAACAATCCTGTCCATTTACACCTCATTACCCAAGCTGCACCCATTTCATTTAATGTAGCTACGCTGGAATAATAATTATCCGAAAAGGCGTACACGACATGAAGGTCGCTCGTCTGAAATTGTTTGGCTAACCAATCATATATGTTACATCCAACCGGAATATTACATTGCGGAACGGAAGTACAAGTTATTTGATTTTTATGCACTCCTATTGCTACAAGCAAATCTACAAATGCTTTCATATATTCTGCATCTTTGCTGCTGTGTGAAATGAATAATTTGTGTGGTTTGTTTTCCATCTTTTTGTACCTTCCTTTCGCTTTGCTTAGACATAGAAGATTATAAAACTGTTTCTCTTTGTTTATTTTATATTTCCTCTACCTCTTCTCTTGGTCTGCTTCAAAAAAGTTATTCAACAACTTTGTACATACATAATATTATATGCTATATCTGTAAGATTCTTTACAATAAATGCCAATATTAGTGTTGCAAAAACAAATATTATCATTTCAGGAATAACTCCTATACTAAGATGTGATACATTAAAATTTCCAATTAAAAATGGATAATGCGATACATATATTGGCATTGTATATGCATTAAGCGTTCTCCACGCCTTACTCTTGCATACTTTATCTACCCATGTCTTATTCATAGAATAAAATATTTGAATAGATACGATTATCCATACTCCTAATATCATATGTGTATAGTTTACTATTATATTATTATAGAATATCGTCCCATCCCATATATGTCGTGTGATAATACGGCACAACATCGCTATTAACATTATAATAGTTAAAAATATGTACCTATTCCTTGTTAGTTCTGGTGCTTTTTTCCCATACAAATAACCGACAAAAAATATAACGCTGTAACATAAATTTACTTTCAAAAAGGCTAATGCTATTGCAACGCAAAAGAATATAACCAATGCCACACAAATTTTCTTATTATTTTTTTCAAATCCTTTATTCCTGTTTTCAATTTTTTTCACAATAATTAGTATTAAATAGTTAATAAAAATTATTGTCATAAACCACAGTTGTCCCAATGAATCTAAAACAGGCAATGATATATTATTAAATATAAAATTAATTCCTTGCAAATTTAACAAATAAACCGGTGTCATGTAAAATAATATTATTTATCAACGCTATAATTAAAAATGCTATATACGTTGGAATACATATTTTCAAAAATTTCTTTTTTATAAAACTTTTTACTCCACCTATATTTTTATCGGCATATAAATATCCCGACACAAATAAAAAGATCTCTACACCGACATTTAATATCATAGCAACGATGTTTACACCAAACCATTCACTCAGATGGCATCCCACAATCATAAACATTGCAACCACCTTTGCTATCGACATATCGTTTTTCATAAATTTTTCTCCTCAAGTTGGATAATTGAATTTTTTCCTATGGTATGTTGTATATATTTTTGTATCTATTCTTTTAAAAGTTAAAATTTCTTATTTTTTTTAATAATATACTCCTTATCACCCGATACATCCTGTCGAAATCGCTGATAATATCTGTCAAACGGATTGTGATAATGAAACACTGCTGTTCCCAGCGCAATGGTGGTTACAAGATTTCCGGATGCTCTCCAGAAAAAATCCTGGTGATCCATCATGCGAATATTGCTATCCCAGCCAATACTGCGGATTTTATCAGTCCTGGCAACATAAACATTCGGCACCTTGCCCATAACGAAATGATTGCCGTCTACGCGTGTCATATGCGGGATTAATAACGGTTTCGGCGCATCTTTCATACTAAATCTGGTAAACTCACTAACCGCTTCGTCCGGATTCTGGCAGCGTATCGCTGTCAGTACGCAAAAACCAACAATATCAATTTCCGAATATCTCTCCAGAAACTCTACCTGCTTTCCTAATCGCGTCCTTACTGTAAGTAATTCATCATCATCCATACGCATGACATACGGCGTATCCACCCTTTCAAGCGCCTGATTAAGCCCATAGCTAAGCCCGCTATTAAATGGCAGCTGAACGATCGTAAGCGAGTCTCCTTTCAAATCCAGAGGCTTCCTGCTGTCATCTGCAATCACGACCCGTACTCCCGGATAATATTTCTGCAAATTCTCATACAAACGCTTTGCCATTTTTTGACGTTCAAAGGACTTGAAGATAACAGTTACATTTTCACGCACAAACTCTATCTGATAACCTATTGCACAAATCCTGCTTTGTATCTTCTTTTACAATCGCACAATAAATGTCTACTTTACTTTGCAAGTCTAATACTGCATCCAAGCTCACTATACTATTCCTTCTCTTAACTGTTCCAAATATTCTTCAAGCGTTTTGGCTTCTTTATATTCCTCGATTTTATTTATTACTCTTTTTTCTTCTTTTTCTGCCTCTTTCTTATTTAAAAATCCCGAATACACCCGATACATAGGATTGCTATCTGTATCTGAAAATAATAATTTTTTCTTTCCATTCTCATCTTTCTTAATATCTTCTGCTATCGCATTAAAGATACTACTTACCATGTAAAATGTAATAACATTCCCAAACAAATCAATATTCTGTTCATTTACATATACCACAAATATAGGCTCTCCTATCACTGCCTTGTCGATTTCAACATCATTTATGGACTTTATTTTTTGATTACTTCTAATTTTCCCATTTTCTATTAATAGCAAATATAATTTTTCTATCAGAAATTCTTTTTCTTCTGCCTCTTTTATATTAATTTTCTCGTCTTTTATCTTTAATATTGAGAGCACTTTTTGAAAACGTCTAAAATAATTGATTGATACAGTTAGCCATCTTCTTAATTCTTCCAGTTCTTTATTCTCTACGTCCTTTTTAAAAAATAAATCTATAATAGCTTCCATTCTTTCATATTCTTCTAATAAATCATTTATATTTTTTGCTTTCTCCATGTCAACATTATAGAAGGTCATAAACATACGTTCTCCAAACTGTTCTTTTGTTATATATCGCTTATATACTTAAAGGATTGAATTATATAGTCAATACCAATGTTATGTAAAGGAATTATATTTGCATATCTCGTTACAGTTCCTAATTTATATGCGCATGCTCTGGAATAATTTTCAAAATATTTATAAAAAAGCTCAACCTTAATACCAGAATCCTGAAACGTCAAATTCCATAAATCCTTTGGATTTTTTTCTAGTTTTCCAATAACTTCTGCTTCTCCAACAATTCCTTTAACAGGGGCTGTTGCATATAAATACATGCGAGATATATTATTTTTACACAATCGTTTTCGGTATTCATATTTTTTTTCTCCCGATAATATCTTCTCAATATATTGTGGCGCTATCGGTAAAATAATGTTTTTTTTATTGTCGGAACTTGTATTAATGACAGAAAGAGTTACATTTAGTAATTGAGATAATTCAATTGCATATTTCTTTTCTTCTTCCAGAAAAGATTGTATGAATCTAATATCCCATGAAATTTCATCTCTTCTATACATTCTTTGTTCTATTTCTTTCGCAGAACACTCTACCAGATGAATTTCCGTAATTGGCATATTTTTAAATACATCGGTGGAAATTCTCTCAACTTCTCCTTTTTCATTTATCAAACATAAATGGGCATTTAAGATAAAATTTTCTTCATGTAATACAATTTCTTTCATTGTTTCTAAAAGAATATGCTGCCGACTATCTATTTGATCTATTTTTTTTGTTTTATATTGCCTCAACGGAAGCGTTTGATTAATTAACTGACTTGCTGTATAAGTGTTCATATCTTTTTTCAATTTTAGGTTATTACTATATTGATCTTTTCCAGAACCATGAATACCACAAACAAGAATCATTCTATTTCCTCCTCCATATTCCAAACAAGAGCCACCTAATGAGGCAGCTCCTGTTTTACTTTTTAATATCCTGTAATTATATTAATCTCCTTTTGGCTATACAGCCATTGACGATATAACCATTCATCAATAAACAATTTAAAATCATCCCTACCAGAAAGTAAAAATTGTCTGATTTCTTTTTCCAAATCAATCATTTCCATTCTATTAAAAAAGAAATTCTTCTCTGGCAAAGAGCCATTATAAACCAGCTCTGTACGAAACAGACGATAATACCCCCACTTTTTTTCTTCCAGTTCAAAATTATAACGTTTAAATAATTTGTTAAATTCATGTTTTTTAGAATTATGTATTGTTATTAATGGTTTATCATCATTTAGCCATTCAAAGCTAAGTTCCATTAGATGTTGACCAATCCCCTGTTTTTGAAATCTTTTAGCAACTCGTAATGTACAAATCTTTTTTTCTATATCATCATTTTTTAAAATAGCAACACCAGCTAATTGATAATCACATTCACAAATAATAATTTCTCTGTCGTTCTTTAATAAAATATCGGAAATAAATAACTGTGAGAACCACTCTTCAAAATTATTATATTCATATACCAATTTTTTCAAAAATATTTTGATTCGCATACGATATATACTTTTTTGCTCGGGAGATAATTCAGAGTAATTAATATATAATTTGTTATTAATAAATTTCATTACTTTATCCCCTTTCACAAACTTTTAGTGTTATATTATACTATCAAATGGCTCAAACTACAACCATTTATTAGATATTTTTGTAATTATTTTGACCTTCCTACTCGCCATCCAATAAATATCATCACCACAGCCAATGCTAAATCCATTATTAAATTTACTATATTATACCCTCCAGAGAGCCTTTGGGAAAATGTATTAATTAATGGTGTAGCAGAAACTATCGTACTTCCTGCAACTCCAAGACCTAAAACAACTAACACATAAGCAAAAACTGTCTTCATCTGCATTTTTTGATAATTGATTTTTGCAAAGCAGGAAAAATCACTGATTTTAGATTGATCACTGGCTTTCTTTTTCCAATGATATGCCAAAACATGTCCAAATTTATCTTCCAAATCAACTTTCAAATATTCATTCCAAAGATCTTTTTCTAGTTCTCTGCACGACATTTGATTCTGTGTATATGAAACCATATCATACGAAGAAGGTTCCATTACGAGAAAATGTATCTGCCCAAATTCGACAAGCAATTCTTCTTTCTGTTCCATCCTTGCTGTAATATTTTTATCAATATTTCTTTTTTCATTAATTTTAAAATCCAAAACACGAGTTCCAGAAAATGCACTGTCAAGTGATTTATTAAACGGCTCACTGTCAAAATATAAGATATTCTCTAAATCAATATTCTGGATTCTAAAACGTATATAGATGTCAGAATACCGTTCCAAATCACTACCACTATTTTTTAAATATGTTCTGAATTCATCAAATTTAACCGTTATGTAACTTTTTTCTTTATAGTCTGTAAGTTCATAAATATTTTCAACCGCCTGCTCTAACGGAAAAATCAAAAGCTTTTTGTCATCTGTTTTCTCTTTCCCAGGAATCTTGATAAGTGTATATTCTTTCTGTGTTTCAATTTCACATTCTTCATTAAATACGATTGATGCATTATTTTTCACACTCATTTTAGATGCCAAATCTACAAGATTCTTTTGTGGCACATGAAACGGAAAGCTAAATACAAGATTAGATAGGTTCTTATAATTTTGAATCTTAATTCCAATGTCCAGATACGGATTTTTTACTTTGCCTTTTAATATATCTCCTAAAAACCAAAAATTCACATGTAAATCAAATTCAGGATTTTTGTCATCTTTATCTTCAACTAATTTATACCAGAATCCAAAACTTTCCAATATCTAACCTCCTTAATATAACTATATCTTATTATATCTTTTTTTATTTTCAAACACAATTACAAATTTAATTCGTGTAAAAAATAATATTCAACTTTATGTTTTCACCTTAAACTTCAGCTGTAAATAGAAAACACCCAACTACAACTATTCTTTTTCTCTCTTCTCCCCGTCGAATCTCTGTAAGCGCTTACTTAAGAAATACTTATCCACATTGTAGCTCTGTTTCTTCAACTTTCCACAGTTACTTTCTTTTCTTAAATCTTCCCATTATTTTTTGCGCTTTATTTAGCAAATATTTTCCTTCTTCTGTTTTATGGTAACAACTATAAAACATTCCATTTGTAACAATACTACAAATCAAAATTTTTATTATAACATTTATAAGTACTGTAAAATGGCACATTCTACATAATATATAGCATATTCCTCCTGTAATACATAAAATTCCAATATATTCCATATATTTTTTCACATAATATATAGGATTTATCTTTAAACCATATTTAAATACTGCATAAGGTTCATACCAAGTATTTGTTAACAATCTTGATATTGCCGATGCTAAATATATGCCAAACATGCCCCATTTATATCCTAATAAAAAATCTAACCCCAAGTTAATTACTGCCGTAAGAATTAAAAGATATTGCCCATATTTAAATAACCCCATCGTATTTTTATAAGCCCATACTGCATTTTGCATTCCTAGCATGTAAAAATTAATAGCTAGTATCAAAGGAATATTAAATTCAAGAACATAACTATTTCCAAAACATAATTTTACAATATCTCCACACACAAATAATATTCCAATTGTTCCCCATCCATATATCCAAAAATTAGTCAAATTTAAAACCTTAAAAAAACTATACTTTTTTTCTTTATTTTCTATCGCATTTAAATTTCCTACACTAGCAGTTAAACCATTAAAAATTTGAGTTGCCAACGCTCCTAATGTATTTACTAATAATGTATAATTTGAAACAACACCTACAGAAATTAACCCTTTTAAATATGTAATTATGATATTATCCGTATTATTAACCAATGTACTACTTAATTTATTAATTGTGAGTGCCTTGACATTTACAAACAACTTTTTTCTTTCCTCTTTTGTTAGCGCCGGAGCATTTTTTTGTGTAATAAACGGATACATTTTTTTTGCAATAAAAGATATTAAAAAATTATTTATAAATGTTCCTACTGTTTGTACTACTAGATAAATCATATAATTATGAGTTAAAATTAACAGAGGAATTTGAATAACGCTTTGTATTATTGTAATTATATAATTAAGCCCTAAAACAATGTAATTTTTTTGAGCAGCAGATATTAATGCACTTCTATAGCTAAAAAAATAAGTGCTTGCAGTATTAAACAAATAAAGTAGATAAATAGTATAAATACTCTCTGAGATATTTGGGGGGGATATTATAATTACCTTTAAAAATGGAATCATAAAAAGTCCTAAAAGCGCCACAACACATCCAATTATTCTATATGCTTTTCCATAAAAGCCCATAAGAGACGCTATTTTTTCATTATCTTTTTCTGCAATAGGTTTATATAATGCATAACCTATTGCTCCTCCTATTCCAAGTTCAGCCAATGACAACATTGATAAAATATTTGTTAACAATCCATTTATTCCTAAATAGTCTGCATTAAGACATTGTACAAAAACGATTCTACAAATATAACCCAAAAGGGTATTGAGGAAATATCCACCAAATCCTGTTAAAATATTCATTATAGAATATTCACTTCTTGATCTGTCAATCATATCTATAATCTCACTTTCTATAAAATGTATTTCTTCGTATAAAATTCATTTTCTAAAACGCTATAGCATCTCCGCAATAACCTCTTATCAAAATCCTATATCCATATCATCCTTAAATGTCTATTGTTCAATATCCTTTCCTTGTCAAATCTTCTATATAAGATAATTGCAAACGGTCCACATAAAATAAAATATCTTATGGTTACTTTTTGACTTCTTTTAAAATTTTCTTTACATCCTTCTATAGATACCATATCTTGATTACTTCACATTTGTTTTTAATCAAAGTATAGTCTTTCATAAATATTAATCATTAATTTTTTTATCATAATTCTCTTTTTTAGGTCTCCACCCTAATTTTCTAATAATTCGTAAACACCAATACACTACTGGATTCATCAATTTATAATAGTTGATTTGCTGATTTATCTCTATATTTCCTTTATGTTTTATATTTTCATAACATGATTTTGCAAAATCTTTATCTTTATGTTTCAAAGCAATATCCAAATAAATATTTGCATATAATTTATCTATTTTATCATTCCATTTATCTTGATCATCTTCATTCATAAATTGTTTCACCAAATGTTTTCGAATATCTTTATATCCTTCCATTGCATTTAGCTCTTTTTGCATCACATTACCAGATGAAAAATGTGATAATGATTCTTTTTGTAAAACATATTTCATCAAAGGAATATCTATAAATCCTGCTTTACTTACATACGCTGCCATCATAACTAACTGCATATTCTGACCATTTCTTGAAGGATATATTTCTCTATCTGGATATAATTTATCTAACACATTCATCCGTATCATATAAGTTCCTGGCCAAAGATATGTCGTTCCATTAAACAACTCATTAAACACATTTTCTTTATTTTTCATATATTCATTTACTTCTAATAGTCGGTTACATAATTCCAAATTATCTTCTGTAACATAATATCCATTTGTCCTTACTAATCCATATGTCGAATGTTCTTCTAACCATTTACGCCTTATTTCAATTGACTCCGGTAGCATAATATCATCCGCATCCAATAATGTCAAAAATTCTCCTGTCACTTTTTTTAAAGCATTGTTACAAGCCGCACCTACCCCTTCATTTTCCTGACTAATATAAATAAATCTTGTAATATCACTTTCTAATACATGTCGATAATCTTCAATAATTCTCGCTGTTTTATCTGTTGATCCATCATTAACCACTATCAATTCTATATTTCTATCGGTCTGATTTAGAACACTATCTAAGCAACGCCCAATATATTTCTCTGCGTTATAACAGGGAATAATTAAACTAACCATTTTTTATTCTCCTTACAATTCTCTTTATACACGCAATAGCTTTATTTTGTTTATTTCTCGTTTTTATTTTGCTCTGATTTAATTCATAAACTATCTCTTCAATTTTCTTATTATTCCACATTTCGTAAAATTGATTTCGATAATAGTCTTTATCTATTCTATTAATTAAACTCTCATTCCAAATTGCGATTTCTTCTGTTTTTGCAACACAATATACCAATTGATCTAAGCAATCTTTAAACCAACGTTCTCCTTTTTTCGAATGAATTATAACTGAAGATACTCCATATTGATTTAACATTTCCGGATGAAATTCCTTTAAACTCCAGAAATCCCCTATCGTAATATCGCTACACCTATCAATCCCTTTAAATTTACACTCAAAACACGAAGGTCTTACATAATAGTTATTTATAAATCCTTGTATATATGAACTTTCCTTATAGCGCTCACGAAAAACAGAACCATTTGTTAAGGTATAATCTAATGTTAC
>OGQN01000627.1_pt1 | contig 32243 bp, 35 predicted proteins | sample 1553231 | NCBI WGS metagenome assembly OGQN01 (sample SAMEA2579950, study PRJEB22360) | human gut metagenome | biome: human gut; feature: human-associated habitat; material: faeces | place: Denmark | collected 2008/2010 | reverse complement strand
GGCTCGCTCGAACATCCGTGTCCGGTTGTCGAGCCTACGCAGCGCACCGGCATACCGTCGGGCGATGCCGCCGGGTATGCTTACGAGATTAAGCACGTCTCCATCCGCTCGATGGTGCCGTGTGTGATATAGCAGCAGTTGCCACCTTCCCAAATTCGTTCATACAGATTTTGAAGTTACCCATGCCGCCGGTCCGAGAGGATAGGCGGTTTTTTCATAGGTGGCAATAGCAGTTCCCTGCGGAGCAGCTTTTTCCTTGGAGGGAGGAGAGAGGGTCAGATGCAGCGGAACGTGTCGGCGCTATTCCACGTTGTGGTCCCGAACAGCGCTCATCGTGGTCTAAGTATTCTTTCGGCTGTGATTGCCCATTGTGCTGTCGTGGCATTCCATGATGTGAGGCAGGTGTCCCGTTCTCCGCAGAAGCCCTGCGGGTGTCGGCATCTTCAATCTCCGTCATCTGTTATCGGGGTCGTTGCTTCGCACCTGTCGCTTTGTTCGGAGTGTTGTTTGATGAAGCCTCCTTCGTTCATGCCCTCGTTTTCAGCGGAAGCGGAAGAAGATCTCTGCGTCCGCGCCATCAGCGCTTCCTCTGTCGGCGCAGCCTTGCAGGTGATTGGTGTCGCAGTCTATCTGCCGAGGTCAAGCCACGGACGGCACCGCCGACATCGTACTTGCCAACCTGTAAGCACCGGCGCAGATACTCCGGGGTTCTTTTGCCGTCTGCGTCGCTCTTGTTGACTGCTTCCTGCTCCGGCCATGCTGCCCGTCCGGCTGTTCTTCTGACTCTTGGTGTTGAGTGCCCCTGTATTCTCATCTTGAATTTTCGGGACAATGGGTTCATTTAGTTTTCCTGTACAAAGTTAGGTCGCCAACTCAACTTCCCTCCGGCTCACTAAAACCGGCTCCGCCTATTTACACGACAATTTTACGAAAAAATGGTACAAGCCTCATTTTTAGACGCTGCGCTTAAAATTCTCTATAAATTTTTGTTCGGTCTCAAACAGCTTCCCACTTGATTGTACCGTAAAACTTGAAAAATGAACCCAATGTCAAACCCTCAAATTTGTATCAAGATGAGACTACAATTCGGAGAACTCAACATCACTCCAAGAGTCGAAGAACGACTCGCCGAACTGGGCTACACGCCCGAAGAACTTCAGGAAGCTGTCGCTGAACACAAGAGCGGCTGCGACGGCGAACCCTCGGTCTACGTCGGTACTTACGGCAAGTACAATGACGGCTCGCTTTGCGGCCTGTGGATCGACCTCAGCTGCTTCGACGACTACGACGATTTCATCAACTTCTGCAAGGCCATTCACGCCGACGAGGAAGACCCGGAGCTGATGGCCCAGGACTTCGAGTGCTTCCCCCGCCAGTGGTACAACGAGGGCTTCATGGACGAGGACGACTTCGACCACATCAAGGAATACTCCGAGCTGTGCGACAAGTACGGCAACGACGCCGTCGATGACTACATGGAGTTTGAAGATACGCTCGACAACTTCGAGGAAGCCTTCTGCGGAGAATGGGACAGCGAGGAAGACTTCGCCCGTCACATCGTCGAGGAGTGCTACGACATTGAGCGCACTATGGGCAATCTCAGCCAATACTTCGACTACGAAGCCTTCGGACGCGACCTGTTCAACTGGGACTACAACATGGGCGCCAACAACAACGTGTTCCGCCGCATCTGACCCTCTTTCTCTCTCCTCGCAGGGCCGCTCCTCCGGGAACGGCTCTTGCCGTGTCTTTTAACCGCCTATTTATAAGAGGTAATTTTGGCATAGCAAAATGATTTTCTATGTCTAAAACCGCATACAACATCTCGCTCAAAGGCTACGTCGGAGGTTCCGACTTCGACCGCAAGACCGTTGACACGACCCTCGCACAAAACGAGGGTAAGCGCGTCAATGTACTTATCGACAGCCTTGGCGGTTCTCTCGCCACCGGCTTGTCTATCTCATCGGCTTTCCGCAATCACGGCAATGTTGCCGTCCACTTCGTGGGGCTGAATGCCTCGGCTGCAACCATCGCTTCGCTCGGTGCAGCGCATATCTCGATGGATGCCGGGGCTATGTACCTCGTGCATAAATGCTCGATGGCTTTCTTCGAGTGGGGCAGTCTCAACAGCGACCAGTTCGCTACGCTCATTGCCGACTGTGAGAAAATTAAGGCCGACCTCGACAAGCTCGACCTCAATGTAGCCCAACTCTATGCCGCCCGGTGCAAGCGCAAGCCCGAAGACCTGCTCGTCCTGATGAAAGTCGGAGGCTGGCTCTCGGCAAAGGAAGCCCTCGAATGGGGCTTTGTTGATGAAATCACCGACCTTGCCGACGAACCGGCTCCCAAACTCACCGATGCTCTCGCTTCCGCTATGGCCTCGGAGGGTATGCCTATTCCGAATATACCGCTGTCAGAGGCTGACCGCGATTCTATCTTCGGGAAGTTCATCACCGCGCTTACATCTTTTTTCAAACCGTCTACCAATCCAATCACTACCGCAATGAATAAGACCTACACTTTCCTGTGTGCCGTTCTCGGCATCTCGGCTATTGCCCTGACGGACAATAAAGCCTCGCTCTCAGACGCAGACCTTGTCAAGATAGACAATGCCCTCAAAGAGAAAGACGATGTTATCGCCTCCAAGGACGCGACCATCGCAGACCTGCAAGCCAAACTCGACAAGAAACCCGCAGCCGACACCCAAGCCGTCGTGGACGATGCCAAACTCTCCGGCAAGGAAGCCCTCAAGAACGATGTCGAGCAGTTTGTAGATACCTACAACTCCGCCCGCGCCCTCTACAACGAAGTATAAACAATCAATCCCCATTCTCCAATTCTCAATCCTCATTAAGCAATGGCAGGTAAATTTACATTCACACTTCAGGAGTATCAGGAAGCCGCCGTGAAATATCGCGCCGACCTCCTTATGCTCCCCATTATCGGTATTGGCGACACGCTCCAGTATATGACGGGGCGCCCCGGCATCCGATACAAGGAGCGCGTCGGCAACCTGACCGGTGACGCACAGTTTGCTCCCTACAATCCGCAGCGTGCCGTGGACTACAACCTCGGCATCGAGTTCCGAGACCTCGAAACTTTCTTTGGCTCCGTTGTCGCCAACTTCGAGCCTAACTCGGCTATCTCAACGCTTCTCGGCACCGGCGCCACAAAGGGCGACGGTCAGATGACTACACCCACGGCCCGCCACGTCCTCGCCAAGATTGCCAAGAACCTCTCGGAGCATCTGAACGATGCCGTATGGAACGGCAGGCGAAACGCCGCCGGAGATACCACCGCCGACCTTTTCGACGGCTTCGACACGATTACCGAAAAGGAAATCGCCGCAGGTGCTATCGCCACCGAGGAAGGCAACTACATGAAGTTCGACGATGCCATCACTGCGGCCAACGCCGTAGACATCGCCAAAGAAATCCTCTTTTCACTTGACCCGCGCCTCCGCGCCCAGGACCTCTATCTCTACTGCTCGCAGGACTTCGTCGACAAGTACAACGAAGGCTACCTGCTTACCCACGGCGGCATACCCTACAACACCCAGTACGGACAGGGTGCCGTGGAGGGTTCCAACGGCAAGTTGAAGTTCTGCCCCCTCTACAACAAGGCCGGGTCGAAGTTCATGCACGTATCCACCAAGAGCAATATGCTCGTGGGCTACGACCAGATGGGCGATGTCGAAAACGTGATGATCAAGGAGTTCGCACCCTTTATCCTTTCATACATCGCCACTATGTTCTTCGGCGTTCAGTTCGAGACTATCGACAAGCGCCGCTTCAAAACCATTGAAATCGCAGTGTAACTATGGCAAAAGTTTGTACCTCGATACAGAAAAGTCTCGGGTGGTGCCAGGGCACCCCCGAGCTTCCCGGTGTAAAACGCCGTATCTACTACCTCGCCAAAAGCGAGATAGTGGTGTTCCCGCAGCTTCCCCGCGATGAACTGGGCCGCGCTACTTCGGCTATCCTCGCCGGCTCGTTCACTCTCGCCGCAGATGCCAAGTGGAAATACATCGACATCATCCCCGACAAGTCGCAGCTTACTTCGGAGGCGCAGGGCGAGTTGCCCTCGCAGACGCAGCTTAACAAACTCACTGCCGTTCACCCCGGAGTCGGTGCCGATGCGTCGGCTGCCGCAGCCTACATCAACAACACCGACAACGTGTTTGTCGTGGAGGACATGAAAGGCAACTTCCGCGTTCTCGGCAACGACAAGTGGAGCACAAAGGCCACTGTCGCCCAGGATCTCGGTCAGGGTACCACCGGCACGACCTCGACAACTATCTCCGTCGAGGCTACCGACGAAGTGCCCGCGCCCTTCTATGTCGGTACGCTCGAAACCGAGGACGGCGACATCGACTGCTCAGGCAAAGCCGCGTAATTCCGTACATTATGGACGATATAAGAAGCGTCAGGAAAGGAGCAATAGCCCTGGACGAGGTGTTGAACGACATCGAAGTGCCTTCGCTTGACGTTCCCGACCTCGACGCTTCTTTTTGCTCTGCGGCTCCGGCCAAAGACCTTTTCGCCGAGAAGAAGCGGGCGGCATGGAAAGAGGCTCAACAGGTGGAGGCCCGTTGCGACTTCGCGCCTAACAAGGTGCGGATTTCATACCGCAATCCGCAGTTCGGCATCATATCGCTCTGGAAGAAGTCGCTCTATGGCCGGACACTTACCGACATCAAGAACGACCCCGATATGGTAGAGAAATTTGCCGAGGGCATGAATACCCTTATCCGGCAAATTCTTGGTCATTCGCTTGCCTCCGGCGACTGGGCTATCGTTACATCGCCCAAACGTCGCCACAAGGTCAGAAATTTTGCCTCGCTCATTTCGGCCCGGCTCGCTGAACTTCTCGGCATACCCTTCTATGAAGACGTTGCCGAGTGCCACTCTAAGCATCGTGTCGGGGCGGTCTTTACCTTTGGCGCACAACCGCCCTCCGAGCGAAACATCATCGTCTTTGACGATTTTGTTACCTCCGGCGCAACTATGATTTCGATGCGCGAGCTGCTTATGCCACTCGGCAAAAACCTCGTGTTTTTCACAGGAATAAACAATAAATTGTAATCAATCGTATATAATCAACTTCCCTCTATTATTGTGGAGTTCAATAATGCGGCCATTTTCTTTTCTATACCAAATCTCCGTGGCTTCGTTGGAATTTAATGCCAACTGAAATACAATGATGTCAGAAGCCACACCAATATTAAGAATTAAAGGGTAATCGCAATAAGTATGTGTATTGAAAATCCCATACGATACCGATATATATTTTCTCAATTCCTTTAATCGTTTTTCCCGCTCCTTCTTTTTTCGATACTTCCCCACATATAAGAAAGAATCTATTTTTTTTGAAATACTATTTGTCATATACAAGGCACCGTCAGGTATCTTTATGTCAACCATCTGTTTGGTATATTCTTGCATTGCATACGGTATGCTCATTAGAAGTCCAAAAGAGGTGCTGTTATTTGTCGTATCTCCCAACTCTTTATAAGTTAACACTTCTACGGCTTTGGGATAAACTATATAACGTGGTCGAGGGCTTTGTAAGGCTATTTCGGCATAAGTAAAGAGATTTCTTTCGTATATAAGACTATCAAGCGGACTGCTTATAGTTATATTGGAGCTTATACTATCCGAGTACGCTTGCCAATCCTCGAAAAATTCAGGCAAATTCTTCTTGGTCAGCTTAGGGTATTTGTCAACAAAGGACTGACCGCTACAAATAAGTGCAGTTAGGAACAGTACGAATATTGTGCTTATATATTTGTGCATGGTATTGGTCATTATCTGCAAAGTTACACATTTTCCGTCTTTTATCGGCTATGATTGGGTAAGTAATTTTGTGGAAACCAAACAGCTTACGCTCTTATGGACCACAAATTCACTGAAAAGATAAAGCAATGGCTTGAAAAGTCGGAAGACGAGCGCGACTACTCCGTTGGCGCTCTTTACCTTTTGAAGCTGTCCGGCAATCAGATTATGTACCGTAACATAATCGCACAGATTGACCGTCGCCACGATGTCGTGGACTATCAGCTTCAGAAGTATTACAACTTCCGCGTTCAGGCTCTCACTCACGCGCAGGTCGAGGAAATGGCCGCGCAGGTGGAAACCATCGTGGCCGAACATATTCCGCTGGCGGCTAACGCCGACCAAAATCCGGCAAAGGGCCGACGTGTCGACCACGATTCACTCCCCGACGAAATCAAGGCGAAGTACGTTGAAAATCTTTCGCTTCTCCAACGTATGCGCGAACTGCATCTGCGCCTTCGCTCGCTCTCCCTTGACAACTCGCCCTGCCCGGACTCCGAGCGTTTTCCGTTCCTCAAAGAACTTATATCGCTCGACAAGAAACTCCACTCCAACTGGGAGGAATACGACCACTACGTTGCCCCAAGCCCCGATGCCGTTCCCTCGCGATCGGCGAACGCCAAACGCTCCGCCGCAGGTGCAACTAAGAAATCCACCAAGAAGTCCGCCAAATGAAAAGGAGTGCCAACATTGACCAAATCCTTCGCCCGTTGAAAGAGACGCCTTTTCAGGCTTACCTTTCAAATGCCGTGCAGGTTGCCGACATTCTCGAATGGATTTTGGGACAAGTCGGCGTCGCAGAGGTATGGCAGACTTCTTTCTCCATTTCGGAGGAATTTCTTCGGCGCTTATTCTTTATCACTAAGGATAAGCGCGTGAGCCGGATTAACCTTGTGCTCGACCACAAGGCTACCAACAAGACGCTAAAACTCTGGGCGTTCATCACCCAGGTTATAGAGCGCACCTATCTTGCTGACAACCACAGCAAGATTTTGTTGGTGAAATCCGAAGCCGGAGATACTGTTTCGGTCATAACCTCACAGAACTTGACCCGTGGCAACCGCCACGAGTCGGCGTTTATCTCCACTTCGCCGGAGATTTTTGCAAATCTCCACGCACAAGTCAACGACCTTATCACAAATCATTCTGTACCGCTCCATGACTTATTCCGAGACCGAATTACAGCAGATTGAGAAGTATGCCTCAATCTACCTCAAAATATCCGACATCGCCGTGATACTCGATATTCCGGCTGATGTGCTGCGCTCCGACATTGCAGACCGAGGCACCGCCGTAAGCAAGGCTTACCGCCGTGGCAAAGCCGCCTCTAAGGTCAAGCTACATTCTCAGGAAATGATGCTTGCACAGGTCGGCTCGCCGCTCGCAATCGAGAACGCACACCGCAATCTGCTCGACATGGAGGACGACGAGTAATGAGTTATCCCAACGCCATAGAAGTTTGCCGCGCCGAACTCTTTACAAAAGAGGTGGAGTTGCGCGAGCGTTATCCCGGTCAGATGGTCGAGAAAGTCTTGCGTGTGCGCGAAATGTATAACTGGTTTATCGCCAATCCCGACGGCACCGACCGCGAGTTTGTCGCCGAGGTGTGCCAACGCCACAACATACATCGCACAACGGCGTATTCCGACCTTGCTGTGGTAAAGTCGCTGCTACCGATGCTCGGCTCCGCCTCGCGCGACTTCCACCGTTGGCGCACCAATGAAATGCTTATCGCCACTTACAAAATGGCGGAGAAGCGTAAGGACAGTAAGACTATGGAACGCGCCGCAACCGCCTACGGCAAGCTGAACCGCGTTGACCTCGAAGACGAGCAGGCTATACCGCTCGACCAAATTCTCGTTCAGCCGTTCACGGCTACCGATGACCCGCGAGTGCTGGGTATCGAGCCTATTCCCAACATCGCCGACAAAATCGCTGCCATGATTGCGAAGTACCGAGCCGAAACCATCGACATTGAAGATGTCGAGTTTGAGGAAGTAGACCTCGAATTTGACTCGCTTTTCCCTGACCCACAGCAACAAGATACAGATTCAGACAATGGCAATGCATAAAAAAGGCCCTCGGCAGGATCTATTTGGGGTCGACCGAGGGCTAAAAGAATTCTTTTCTGGAGCTTTGGCTCATGGCACTCGCTCCCACTGCAAAATTACATAATAATTTTGATATAATGGCCGAGAAGAAAGTTTACTTTAACAAGCCCCAACGCCTCACGCAGCTTATCGGCGCGAACACTACGGTTATCGTCGCGGGGCGACGCACTGGCAAAACGGACAGCATCGCTGCTCCGTTTGTCCTTCGCAATATGCAGCGTATGCCAGGCTCCACAGGCGGAATCGTGGTACCGACTTTCAAGCACGGATTGACTAACACCATTCCGGGGCTGCTCGCCGCATGGAAACGCTGGGGCTTCATCGAGGGCATACACTATGTGGTTGGGAGGAAACCGCCGAAGTCCTTCCGGCAACCAATCATCGACCCGAAAGATTATGAACACGTCATATCTTTCTACAACGGGTCTGTCGCCGTGATTATATCGCAAGACCGCCCAGGCAGCTCGAACTCGCTAACGCTCTCGTGGCTGCTGGTCGATGAAGCAAAGTTTATCGACTACGCCAAACTTAAGGACGAAACGCTTCCGGCCAACGGCGGCATCAAGTCGCACTTCGGCAAGCACTCCTTCAATCACTCAATTATGATATTGAGCGATATGCCGCAGACCCAAAAGGGCAGTTGGTTCCTCCACTACCGCGACAAGATGGACGTGGAGCTGATAAAGACCATTGAGGCGACGGTCTACGAGATATGGCGCATCAAGGAGCGAATACGCACCCTCAACGCCAAAGGCGCGACGGTGCCTCCGTATCTCAAAGGCTACCTCCGTCGCCTTGACCGCGACCTCAATAAGATGCGCTCCGTCGCGGTCTACTACCGCGAGTATTCCTCGATTGAGAACTTGCAGCTTCTCGGCGAGAACTACATCAAGCAGATGAAGCGCGACCTTACTCCTTTGACCTTCCAAACCTCTATCCTTTGTCAGAGGATCGGAATTGCAAAGGACGGTTTTTATTCCTCGATGCGTGAGGGCCACAAGTACGACGCCAACGATAATCAGTACCTCGACACCCTCGGCTATGATTACGACTTCTCGACGCTCGATGCACGAGCCGACAAGGACGTTGACCCCGATGCGCCCATCTGCATAGGCATGGATTACAACGCCAACATCAACTGGATTGTCGCCGGTCAGCCCCGCGACCGCCGCCTCAATGTAATCAAGAGTTTTTACGTCAAGTTCGACCGCAAGATTCCGGCACTCGTCGAGGACTTCTGCCGCTACTACGCCGCGCACCGAAACAAGACCGTGGTCTATTATTACGATGCAACGGCTCTCGGCTCCAACTATGCCGTCAACGACCAGGACTTCCACTATAACGTGGTAAAGGAGTTCGAGCGGCACGGCTGGCGCATCGAGTCCGTGTACCTCGGAAACCCGATGCACCACGACGAGAAGTATCTTCTCATCAACAATGCCTTTGCCGGAAAGCAAAGGCTCATGCCGTTCATCAACCGCTCAAACAACGAAGACCTAATCCTTGCCATTCAGTCAGCCGGTGTTTCCAACGGGCGCAATGGCTTCCGCAAGGATAAGTCGGGCGAAAAGCTCGCCGAGTCCGAAGAAGACCTGCTCGAACACCGCACCGACGGCACCGACGCTTTCGATACCCTATACATCGGCGCGGAGAAATTTCCGTTCCACGACTCCTTCTCGCTGTCAACGAGCGGCGTTATTTGAAACTGTCGATAAATTGTTGCGTCTATATGCTCTCTGTTTCAGAATAATTGAGTAACTTTGCCGTCGCAATCCGTTGGGTTGCACGACATTTTGGAAAAATAAGAAGCGTTATGCGTATCTTGTAACTTGAAAACGTAGGAAATTTTCAAAACGATGCAAGAGATAGCATAGTGGTTCTCACGCTAATAGCGTGAGCTACTATTGTTACATCTGCATCAAAGGTTTCCTACGACCATCAAGTTAGACGTGGCATAGTTGGCTCACGTTTTCTTTATTAACAAAATCTCCAAATGAGCTGGAGGAGAACAAAATAAGTTTATGACAAGATACATTTCACTAATAATTGCCGTTATCGGATTTATGCCTTTGTTTGCGCAGAAGGCGCAGATAAAGGCGAGTTATGACTATCATTTCTTCGACCCTCGCGGAATAGAGAAGCATCACGACTATATCCTGCTTGCGGGAACTGACTGCTCAAAATTCTATAATGAGCATACCCAATGGGTTGACTCCATGAGATGCACCGATAAGGGAAACCAATGGTACAATCAGACAAGTATGATTGTCATGGGGCAGGTTATGGGTAAACCTCGTGATGAGGTTGAGGCAATACTTGAATCATCCGGCGTCGGACAACCTGTAACTACATATATTGTAAAGGGAAAAGGAAAGTTCAAGGTGTGGGATATGGTCTATCATGAATATAGAAAGTATACCGAGGATATAGAAGAACGAGACTGGAGTATCACCGAAGATTCGGTGAAAACTGTTCTCGGATATGACTGTCTGTTGGCGACCGCCAACTATCATGGCCGTCAATGGAAAGTCTGGTTTACTCCCGACATACCGATTAACGCCGGGCCATGGAAACTGCTCGGTCTGCCGGGGCTGATTATGGAAGCGGTTGATTCGACAGGTCAGCACCACTTCACTATCACCGGAATAGAATCGGTAAACATGGATATTCCGAAAATCTATGAGCCGATAGATTATGAAAAGACAACTCGCAAGGAGTTTTTGCAACTGTGCAGATACCGATACGACAATTTCCAGGGTATGCGCGACCTGCATTTCGGAACGGACGCACCCAGAGTTTCACAAGAAAAAATAGATTACGAAACCGGCAAGCCTGGATTTGACCTTCTTGAAACCGATTACAGATGATTATGACAAGATACCTTTCTCTAATAATAGCCATTCTCGGATTTATGCCTTTATTCGCTCAGAAAGCGCAGATAAAGGCAGGTTATGATTATGAAATCAAAGTAGGTGAGAATGTGCGCAAAGCTCCGTATATTTTACTCAGCGGCTCGACCGGCTCAATGTTCTACAACCCGACCACTTTGTGGATGGATATCAATTCAAAGGACGATGCCGCATGTCAGGCTTATGGCGCGATGGCATCCGCTTTGCAAGAGGCCGGTCGGGGCAACGAGGTTCCCAACCGTTCGGCGAGCATATATGTGTTAAAAGATTTTGAAAAACAGGTGGAAACTGTTTATGACGATTACAGCGACCAGTTTGCCAAATACGATGAGCCTTTCGGTGAAATGCAATGGGAGATAATACCCGACTCAACCTCCACTATACTTGATTACGAATGTGTTATGGCTCGTATGTCGTATCATGGCCGCGACTGGACGGTATGGTTTGCGCCCGAAATCCCTGTTCAGGACGGGCCGTGGAAATTCGCCGGTCTGCCGGGGCTGATTCTTAAAGCAACGGAATCCACAGGGACGCATTCTTTTACAGCCAATGGAATAGAGGCGACTGAAGAAGATATTCCTGGTATGCCTCGGGATGACTGGTATCACAAAGAAGACCGAATAAAATATCTGCAAAGCCAATTTAAGCATCTGCAAGACCCGTTGGCTGATTTGGCAGGAGGTAATCTGCCGAATGGAGTCCGCTTAGTTGTAAACGGCGAAGAAATTACAGCAGGCGAATTGCGCGCTCGAAGCCGCCAACAATTGGATATGGGATATGATTTCCTCGAAACCGACTATCACAAATGAAACGGTTATTCCTATATTTTATTTGTCTGATTGTCGCTTCGCTTTCTGTCGTGGCGCAGGTCGATGTGCGCGGCACGGTGATTAACCGCGAGGCGAATGAGCCGCTTGTCGGTGCATCGGTCATCGTCAAGGGCGCAGACGGCAAAATCAAGAAGTTTGCCTCCACAAAGGCCAACGGAGGATTTACCATGCAGTTGCCGTCGGTCAGCGGTTGCCGGTTGGAAGTGACGATGATGAGCTTCGCCAAACAGTCGTTACCGCTTGACAGCGTTTCGTTTCCGCTCACTGTCTATATGGAAGCCGGAACGACATTGCTTAAAGAGGTTACAGTCAAGGCTGACCGTATCCGGGAACAGGGCGACACCATCACATACAATGTCGGTAGTTTCGCGCAGTCACAAGACCGATCCATCGGCGATGTGCTGCGGCGTATGCCGGGTATTGATGTGTCGCAAAGCGGCAAAATCCAGTATCAGGGCGAGGACATAAACAAGTTCTATATCGAAGGTTCCGACCTTCTCGGAGGCAAATACGGAATTGCTACCAACGGCATCAGCCACGATGATGTCGGGGCTGTCGAGGTCATGGAGAACCATCAGCCCATGCAGGTGCTGTCGGGTATATCATTTTCCGACAAGGCGGCAATCAACCTCAAACTGAAAAACAAGGCAAAAGCCACATGGAGTTTTCACGGCGATGCCGGAGGCGGCTGGTCGTGGCAACCCGAGGGTGCGATATGGGACGGCGAACTGTTCGCTATGGCGGCAATGTCCGGATTTCAGAACATCACCACCTTCCGCACCAACAATACAGGCGAAGACCTCTCGGCATCAAATACCGACTTCTTCGCCGACAGACGCGGCACAGGGTTGAGCCGATATATCAGCATAGGACTGCCCGGAGTGCCGTCGCTCGACAGCAAACGCACCCTGTTCAACCGTTCTTTCCTTGTTTCAACAAACAGTCTGTGGAAACTCGGACGCGGCGAGTTCAAGGCGAACATCGACTACTCTTTCAATCGTGTAACCGCCGACGCCTCTAACATAACCACCTATTTTCTCGACGAGGGCAACCGCATGATCACTGAGAACCGCGACGGCACGGAGCATACCCACTCGCTCAGCGGAAAGTTCATCTACGAGCTGAACCAAAAGACTGCGTTCATCAACAACACCTTGCAGACCAACATCGACTGGAACGATATAACCCTGCGCACCACCGGCTCGATACCGAACACGCAGACCGCCGACCTGCCCGATTATTACATCAGCAACCGATTCAAGATGATACAACGGTTCAAAGGCAAGCATCTTGTTACTTTTGAAAGCCGCAACGAATGGGAGTCGCTGCCGCAGACTCTCAACCTCGATGTCAACGGCAACCCATATAGCCAACACATCGGCGACCATGCTTTCCTGACCCACGAAAGCGCTGCTTACGCCTTCTCGCTCAAAGGAATTACCATAAGCCTTGAAGGTGGCATAAAAGGCTACTGGCGGTCAATGAACTCCGAACTGCCCGAACTGCCACAGGCAATTCCCGGTCTGACCGAAAACACGATACACACAAATTCGTTCACGGTCTATGCCACTCCGAAACTCGAATACTGGGTGCGCCGTGTCAACCTCTCGCTGAATCTCCCTTTAAGCTACGCGCATTATTCATTTGATAAGGCGATAGCCAACCGCGACGAGGTGTATTTCTCGCCGTCGCTGAGTTTCAACTGGAAACCGAATAACCGCTTCTCCGGCACAATACGCGGCGGCATAGGGCGGTCTCCGATGAATCTCAATCTCATTCATCCGGGACTGATAATGACGAACTACCGCACTCTGAATTCAGGCGTAGACAACTTCTACAACTCCACATCACAAAACGTATCGGCAAGTTTCCAATACAAGCACACTCGCCACGGACTGTTTGCCAACGGTATGGTGTTGCACTCGTGGAGTCATCTGCCTTATACGCTGTCGCAGCAGCTTTACGGCGACTATGTTGTTTACAGCTATTCCGATGCAAATAACGACAGTAAATCGCTGATGGCATTGGGCAGTATCGGCAAGACACTCGACTTCATGCGCGGAAGTTGCAACATCAACGGCTCGTACAACCGTAACGAATCCCGGCTGTTCTCGCAGCAACAGTCCGTGCAGTCGGTCAGCGACGGCTGGAGCATCGGCGGCAAAATCAACGGCTCTCCCTGCCGGTGGTTCAGTTTCGACTATGCCATAGAATACTCGGACAGCCGCCTGAAGATGAACGGCGCGGCTGCTCCGTGGCTGTCTGCGATGACAAACGAACTGAGCCTTAACTTCATGCTCAATACCAAATGGGAATGGCAGGTAAGCGGCGAGCATTACCGCAACGAACTGACCGAAGGAACGTACAAGAATATCATGATGCTCGACACAAAACTCATTTTCAAACCGTCGAAGCGTATAGAGCTGTCGGCATCGCTTACAAACATCCTCAACAAAAAGCAATACAATTACACAACCTACTCCCAACTGTCCTCCTTCGAGAGCCAACGTTCTCTCCGGGGACGCCAGTTGCTGTTATCAATAACATTAAGAAAATGAAAAGAATAACTATATTGGTATTTGCAAGCTTTCTAATATTGTTTGCTTATGGGCAAAGCGGCAATGCCGACAAGATTAAAGCGCAATACGATGAACGTGTTGAGCTGATGAGCATAATCTGCCACCTTGCCGGATTTCAGGAATATAATATGAATATCGGTGGTGATTACATAGCAGACATAGACTCATTCTTTGCTGACTTTAAAAATCATCCGGCTGTAGAAATGATGGATAGCCTACACCGTAGCAATGGAGTAGGCTTTGATTCACCTATGGCTTTTGCCGTTAACCTCGAAAAATCGGGTAATGGATTTGTTCTCGTCAACGATTCTGTTCCTCCTGAAAGACGATGGTCTGGTGTCGATTTGAATAGAGCAACAGCCACAATCTCTGACTTCTATAACAAGAGCAATTTTGCCGACTTTTTTGAGAACCATAAACCTTTCTATGAGAGGATTTGCTCGCTTTTCGACACCAATGTTATTTCCAAGTTCAATCAGAACTGGTATGAACAGTTTTATGGCGTGCCCCCGACTGACAACTTCGAAGTCATATTGGGATTTGCAAACGGAGGCGGCAATTATGGTCCGTCTCGCCAATTACCGGGTAAACCACGTGACGTATATGCAATCATCGGTTATGCTTTGGACGATAACGGAGAACCTTATTATTCATCCGAGCCGGACATGTATCTCAGCACACTGGTGCATGAGTTCAATCACTCCTTTGTGAATCCTCTTGCCGATAATCCGGCTTTCGCTTCGAAAATGGGCCTGGCTGGAAATGCCATGCTGAAATATTCCCGAAAGGTAATGCGCAAGAATGCATATTCCACATGGCAGAATCTTGTCAATGAATCAATAGTCCGTGCCGCCGTCATTATTTATCTGATGGATAACGGAGTTTCACAAGACAATATACAACAGAGCGTTGTTGATGAAATGTCGGTCGGCTTTTATTGGACACCAGATCTGGTAAAATGTTTACAGTGCTATACAATGAATCGTGATAGATTTCCGACGATGGAATCCTATTACCAACAAATCATCAAATTTTTCCAAGATTATGCCAATAGCAATTCGGACAAAATTGATGCCATTTTTCTTAAATAATCCCGGTTTCTCATCGACTTGTCGCTTTGCTCTACAAAGTATCGCTCATATGCCCTTCGGACACCACCGAGGGGCTTTCTACGTATATGGACTGTCGCTTCGGCAAGGCGACCGACTGTTCTTTGCAAAGCAAAACGGCAAGCCGATTACGCAGGGGATAGGACTTTTACCGTGCATCATAGACCTTTGAGGGGATTTACCAACTGAAACTCTGAATCTTCGCTCCATCGACTTTGCAAGGTGGGGCGATTCCTTTTTATGCCTTCCCGGCACCGGGCTTCGGGAGTGGCGTACCGCTTTTGCCGTCCGTGATTACACGGCGGAGATGTGTATTCGGGCAAGCGGTCGGTGTTCACTGCCTTTATGCCTTGCAGGTTACGGGTGCCACGATTTTGCCGGGGCGTTCCGCGAGGAACTTTCCTGATAACACGCCCGGAGGCAGCATTGTATTTACATCGCGAAGTTAGCGTCCTTATCTACGCTCGAAAAGGGCAAGACACGTTCACCGCGACAATCTTCCTTTTTTCTCCCTGACAAAAAAGAGTATTGCCTTGTGAACCCTTGTCGGCTAACGTGCCGGGAGGCACTGATGGGTCAGACGCATATTCTGCAATGTAAAACAAACGCGCCCCGGCGCACAAGTAAAACCCTCTAAAACTTCAAAATCATGACCCACGTAATGAACATATTCGACAGCTCTCTCAACTCCAACCGCTCACTCAAATACTACTCGGTGGAAGTAATCACTTTCGACGGCGACAGCTACACAGAAGAAGTAGAAGCCCGCAGCGCCGACGAAGCCCAGGAAATCGCAGCTTCAATGTACGACGATGTCGACTACACAATGGTTCAGGGTTGCTTCGCATACTGATAAATCTTTCCTCCCTCAAAGGGTAGGCTGTCCGCCGGGGCAGCCTTTTCCCTTGCTCATACATCGCCACTCGGCTTCCTCCGTTGTCTACCGGCTCTCCGGCACCGCTCTGAGCCGGGGATTGAGCGGTCAGGCCCTCCGCAAATGTACTGCTCCGGGCAGGTGCCTGACGGCCATCCGAGCTGACCGCTCCGCATCGAGGTTGCCGCTCTTGTTCGGATTTTTTGTGTCATTCCCATTGCTTCGGGAGGGTGAAACGTGATTGACGTTGTCGGGATGATTGGAGCGCTTCTCGCATCCCGAACTTGACTTTTGCCCTCGTTGTCTCGCCAATAATAATGATGAGCGTATCGCGTCAGTTATCGGTCTTATCCATTTGCATTCGTGAATCAGAAGTGCGCATCATCGTTCAGGAGGTCAGACATCCGGGAGCGACGGACACCGCCGCCGCTTGCCTCGGAACAGGGGCGTTCGGAGTTCCGGGGTCAGCTCCGCATCGGGCGCAAGCACATATAGCACCGCTTCCGGCCTCATCCGCATCTCGACAGTCCTTGCCCCGACCTTGAAGACATACCGCTGAACTTGCCGCCACGACGAGTGCGGAGTCATTGCCGGGCTCAACAGCGGGGCGGTTTGGCCGATGTTCCTGCGATTAGTTTTCTATTTGCCTTTTCCGTATTCGGGGACGTGAACCGAGGTCTATTTTTCCAGTACAAAGTTAGGTCGCCAACTCAACTGCCCTCCGGCTCTCTAAAACCGCTCCGCTATTTATGCGACAATTTTACGAAAAATGGTACAAGCCTCATTTTTAGACGCTGCGCTTAAAATTCTCTGTAAATTTTTGTTCGGTCTCAAACAGCTTCCCACTTGATTGTACCGTAAAAATTAAGAGCCTCGGCTCACATCATTAACCCCAAACACTTCAAAATCATGGCAAAGAAAACTAAAAAATCCGCAGAAAACATCACAGCTCAAACCGCTGCTCCCGCCGTCGAGACTGCTCCGGCAACAACTCCCAGGCTCATCGTGGCTCAGCGCAAGTTCAACCGCTGGTACGTCTACTTCAAGGGCGTGGCTCCCAAGGACAACGTCGGATGCGGATGCAAGACGGCCAAAAGCGCCATGCGCTACATGCATCTGCTCAAAGCCCGTTACGGAGCGACTATCTCCCGGAACATCTACGAACGCCTCCAGTTCGAGGCAGCGCGAGAGGAGGCATAAGCCTCCCTCGCTTTCTTCCCGAATGTCTAACCTCCAATTCTCACAACGATGCGCGATTATATCTGTTTCACGAAACAAGGCAAATGGAATTTCCAGGCCGACAACGACTTTGACGCGATGCGTCTGGCATTGTTCTACTGCTGGCGCGATGACGAGGACTTTATAAAAGTCCAGTTCGTTAAAGGCTGCGAGAATTACACGCTCTCAATCTTCCACATCGACAACAACAATCACGAATGTTTCACCCTATAATCCCCGAAGCAATGGAAATCGACTACAACAAGTTTACCGAACAGGAGCTGCAAGTAATCCTCGATGCAGCGCGAACAATAAATTACGGCTTCGGCTCGCAGTATCCGAGCCAAAGCGAGCAGATGGCTCTCCTGATTGACGACCTGCACTTCCGCATCATCAATCAGATAGTCATTCAGGCTCACAACGCCCTCCGCTCGAAGTACATCGCGCGAGGCATCGACCCCGACGCACCGGACTTCCGTCCCGACCATCCGGAGACGTGACTTCTCCAAACCGTCGGTTCAGCGGTTGACCCTCCGGGGTTGACCGCTTTCTCTCTGTCTTTTATCGGCCACGACTGCAAAGTTAACTTTGCGGCATGGCACACCGGATTACATATAAGCCAACAGGCATCATACTTTCTTCGGCTGTCGGTGAAATCACCGTCGCCGTCGAGGGGGAATATGTCGATGTAACGCTGACCGCCACCGGCGGCATCGTCATTCTCTCGGAGCGTTACTATGCCCACGGCGGTAATGTAACGCTCTATGATCTCGGCTCGCTTATCGAGGCCGAGATGAACAAGTCGGGCCAGTCATGCGCCGACTTTACCCTGCGGGTATTTACCGACTCCGTCAACAACAAGGCGGATTCTTGTGTGCTTCATATCCTTTATTGCGACCGCTTCACGGTCTGCACGGATATTCCCACATTCCTCAAAGAGAACTTCCTTACCACGCTCTCCATGCGCCGTGTCGCTCCCGGCTCCACGCTCTCCCTTTTCTTCTACGCGGAATCCGGGGAGAGTCTGGAGTATTCGGTACAGCATACCTTTCAGACGAAAAAATCTGAGGCGAGATTTCTTCATTCATATTTTATGGATTCCGGCAAGACCGCCGCCACCTCCGGGGTCGTGCAGATCAACGTGCCGTTGTCCTCGGTCATTGCCGATGCCGCAGGGTTCGCCGCCGCTCGCCCTGACAATATTACGCTGCTGTCGTTTACCGTCCGTTGCGGTCAGCGGTCTGTTACCTGTTTCGTTGACAACTCGCTCACAGACCTTGAATCGTTTTACTTCCGCAACTGTTTCAATGTATGGGACTCGGCCACTTTGCCGGTGGCAACCACCGCAAAGACCAACGTTGAACGCTCGCTTGCCATCATCAACGGCAGCTCTCGGTTCTACAACCAGTCTACGACTAAGACCTACGAGGTGGAGGCCGGGCCGCTGACTTCGGACGAAGCCGATTGGATAGACCAACTCTTTTCGTCGCACGATGTGTTCCGAATCGAGCCGGACCCTACAAACAGTTATGACCCGCTCGTTCTCGCCCCGATACTCATTACCGACGCCACCTGCGAAATACAGGACGGCGACGAGAAACTTAACAAGGTCAAGTTCGCATGGCGATATACCGACAATCGCCCAATCGTGCGGCTCTCCGCCTCCCCCGGCATTTTCTCCGAACCCTACAACCTTGTTTACTCGTAACTCATCAACTCGTTACTCGTCAACTCATCAACTCGCAACAATGGCACAGTCTATCCACATAAGCACTGCCAGAACAATGCTCAACTCCGGCGACCCCGTCGACATTTCCGTATGGAAATCCGACGGCTCTATCCTGGAACTCCGAAATTGTATCTCCCTGCGATACAATTTTTACGGAGGCTGGAGGAACGTCAAAATCCTTTCCTCCGGCGAGTGCCGCAAGATACGCGACTGCTGCATATTCCGCGTCAACAACCTCGAAGTATTTTTATAGCCGCCTGATAGCCAAAGTCTCGGAAATAATGCGTAACTTTGCTGAAAATAATTCTATATGATACCAGAAGCAATAAAAAAGGCAATCTTAGAGGATACCTTGTTGTTTAGAGCAACTCGTTTCTACTTCTCAGAAATAGGTGTTGGAAACGACGAGGGAGAAACTGATGCCGAGTTCCTTATTGGAATAGGCAAATATCGGTCACATTTTGAAGTCCACGGCATAAATGAAAATTACATAAAGTGTAATTTTGATTTGGAAAACCAGCGTAAAATTCTACATAAAGCTGAAGATCGAATTGAAATTGTTTTCGATTGGCGACCCTCCAAAAATTCAGAAAACGAACCTACTTCGTTAGATTTTATAATTCAGGATAACAAAATTGTAGCCTTAAAATTTTGGTTCATGGCAGGGCCTGGCCTTTCGGCTCATATTCGTACTATATCTTTCGATGTAAAAGATATTTATTACTGTAACCAATGTTTCAACACTTTCGACATTGAATTCCTGTCGGAAGAATATGTTTGTCCTCACTGCGGGAAAGTTACAAGAATCAAGCGATAAGGCGTCTTTTCGCGCACCTTATATAGTCCATAACTTCGCTGCATAAATCAGCAAGTTATGGACTTATCTTTTTCCGACCTTAATTACAACTCCGTCGAAACGCTGCCGGGCTTCGAGGCCCGCGCTGCGTTCACCGTCAACTCGGCAACTGTCTTCCGTGAAGACGTGGATATTGTGCCGACCATCGTAGATGATACGCTCTCATACGTTCCGTGGGGCGGCGACAATCAAATGCCGTTCGACTTGCTCGCACTCGTCGAGAAAGACGAAACTTTGGCAACCTGCCAGTGCTTCAACGCCGAGGTCTGCTATGGTTCGGGACTGCAATACTGCGCCACCGAAGCCTCCGCATCGGTCAAGTCGGCTGTCGATGACTTCCTCCTTGACAATGACCTCGCCGCATACTTCCTCGGCATCTGTCAGGACTTCAAGCACTTTGGCTTCGCCGTGTCCGTGCTTATTCTCAACGAGGACGGCTCGCGCATCGTCCGTCTGTTGAGAAAGGAAGCCTGTTATTGCCGCTTCACTCCGGCTGACAAGCACGGTCGTATTTCCAAAATCCTTTACGCCAACTGGCGCAAAGCGGTCAGTGACCGCTCACAGATAGAGGAAATCGACCTGCTCGACCCGACTTCGCCCTGGCGCGATCTGCAAGACAGACTCGCCAAGTCATCGCCCTTGGGCGCTTCGTCCACGAAGAACTCGAAGTGCCGGAAATTTGCGATTGTATCGCGCATCCCGACCGTGGATAGCACATATTATCCCATTCCTTATTATGGCGCCCTGTTCCGGGGTAAGTGGTACAACATAAAGCAGCTTATCGGCATCGCAAAGGAAGCGAAGCTAAAAAACTCCGCTCCCATAAAGTACCACATCGAGGTCGGCGCAAAATACTGGGAGAGCATTTTCCGCGCCGAGGGCATCACCGACCGTCGCAAGCAACAAGCGCGTATCGTCGCCGAGAAACAGCAGATTCTCGACTTCCTTACCGGCGCCGAGAACAGCGGCAAAGCCTGGTTCTCGACGTTCTATGTTACGCCCGACGGCAAGGAACAGCACGACGTTGTTATCAACAAGATTGATGACAGCAAGGAGGGCGGTGACTGGGAAACCGACATTCAGGAGGCTATCAATATGATATGCTTCACTATGCGGGTGCATAGTAACCTTGTCGGCTCAGTCCCCGGCAAAGCGCAAAGCAACAACTCCGGCTCGGACAAGCGCGAGCTTTACACCATAGCCCAAGCATTGCAGAAGCCGTATCACGACCTGCTCTTTACCGTTCATCGCATCATAATCCGATTTAACGGCTGGCAGGGCGTGACTGTCGACGTGCCGTTCATCCAGTTAACGACCCTTGATGAACATCAGGACGCAAAGCAGGTTAAACTCCCTAATTCAAATTCAAAAGATAACTCCGGCCATGATACTGATAACCGATAATGAAACGTTGCGCCGTTTCATCCCTAATATTATCCGCGAGGTCAAAGGGGAAACTCCGCTCTTTGACAAACTCGCTCCTTTCCTTGAAAGGGCAGAGCAATGGTTCTGCCACCACTTCGTTCCGGCAGAACTGCTCGACGCAGTCGCGGCAGAAGCCGCTCATATCGTCGCTGTCGAGGCATACCGTCTGGCCGTGCCGCAACTCGACCTTGTGCTTACGCCCAACGGTTTCGCAACCGTCGGCACTCAAAACCTTTCCCCGGCATCGAAGATGCGCGTCGATCGGCTCGTTGGCGGTCTGCTCTCCGAGAGGGACAAGGCACTGGCGCAGCTTCTTCACAATCTGCCCTCCGTCGAGGGCTGGCCGGACTCACCGCAAGGCCGGTGGTTCGGCGCCACGCTGTTTCCGACCCTTGATGTTGTAACCCAACAGTCGGGGGAAGCAGAACGACTCTGGGACAAGTATTGTGAACTGCGCCCGCAGTTGATTGACCTCGAAGCAAGCCTCTCGGAAGAATGGCTGTCGCCGGAACTGATGTCAGCGCTCCGCTCGGAGAACCTGCGCGGAGATCTGACCTCGGAAAGAGGTGTTATTGTCCGGCAGGTAAAAGCGCAGGTCGTGGGCTACCTGCGGTCGGGGTCGTTCAACTCGCGGAGGCTCGCGGATATTGTGAATTATATCCGGCTGAACCCCGAATTTTTCAGCGAATGGCACCAGTCGGAAACCGCGAAGCTGTTTGCGCCGCCGGTCTTTCGTAATGAAAAGAAGGCTTCGGGCTACTTCTTTTAGCGGTGTCGGGGCAATCGGCAGTCGGTGAAGCTACGTCGCAGGGGTCATTTGTCGGTCATATCGCATTGGAGTTATGGCACGAGGCACTGATTTTCCTGTGCGAAATTAGAATATGCGTCAGCAGGTCAAGGGCAGGTTTGCACTCCGTGTTCCTCCGTTCTTCGCTCCGTTGCAGAACGGCTATCACCCTTGACTCTCTCAGCCTCCTATGCACATTCTTTTATTTGCACGTAAAATCCAAGTGCTTCGGCACATAACTCTTAAATCAATTCGATATGATACTTCCCGACAAACGACCCGTTGAGCGCGACTTCGCCAACATCACCGACTACTCGCAGACATGCCCCGACGGTGCAAGAAAGTTCTTCGCCTTCATCCATTTCACCGATGAATCGACCTGCCTTTTTGCGAACATCTTCACGTTCAGCAGAACATTCGCCACGATGCTCGTGATAGAAAAATTCAGCGACTGCCTCGAATACATCAGCAGCATCAATATCCACGAGCAGGAATATTGAACGACCCCGACTCCAAAGCCTCGCCGAGCAATCGGCGGGGCTTTGGCTTGCGTACCTGCCCGATTTTGAGTAATTTTGCGGTCATCAAATCCTCAATGGCTCAATGGCAAGATGAACTTCCTACATTATCTATATATAAAGGCTGATACCAGCATTCGTTATGGTAATATACCCCGTATCATCATTTCCTTTCCTGTATGGGCAGTTGCTCTATCCTTTATCCCTTTGATATTAGTTTGGTGGGTTCAATATTTTTTGACGTATGTAATAATTTATCTTCTCGTTCTGGCTGTATATCCGCCAAAACTTGTAAATAGGAAGTATGACGAATGGGAAAAGAGATATGGTAATATGACCTCCATTTGGTTTTATCTGTATCTCGTTTCATTTATCTTATTCCCTGTGCTAAAAGTATATCTTTGCACGCATTAAATCACGTCTTTTACGCATAGAGTGCTTTACCGTACTTTCGCAGTACGATAAAGCACTTTTTATATGCAGACAATCTCGATTAACTTCATCGTGCCGCAGGGCTGGCACGAGCTTTCCGATAAACAGCTCCGCTATGTTTATCAGCTTCTCGCCGATGATTTCGCCACCGACGACAAATCGTGCCAACGAGAGCAGAGCCAAGCTTGCTTGGACTATGCCGAGTGTAGCCGATTTTGCTGGGAAGAAATCAAGACCTTATGCCTTCTCCAATGGAGCGGCACAAAGGTTATCGGTCGGCAAGACAGCGGGGCCTATCTCCTCAAAAAAGCAAAGATTCTTTTTGAGGTTACTCCCTTGACCCTCGCAGAGCTGCTGCCGAATCTCGACTGGCTCGCTCCTCTGCCGACGGTTCCCGTCAGGCTATCCAAAATCAACCGCCAGCACGCTCTCCCGGCTGACTTCTCCGAAGTGCCGTTTGAGACCTTCATCATCTGCGACAATCTCTATCAAGGCTATCTTCAGACGCAGAACGAAGACCTGCTCGACCAACTCGGCGCGACGCTCTACGGCAAGGCAATGACCTTCAAGCCATACGAGCGCATAAGCATCTTCTACTGGTTCGCCGCGCTCAAAGATACCTTCTCGCGCAAATTCCCGGACTTCTTTCAGCCAATCAGTGCCGCCACCGGCGGCAACCTGCTCGGCTCGTCCGCGCCCTCGGTCGAGGACGCGATGAACGCTCAGATCCGTGCGCTCACAAAGGGCGATGTCACCAAAGAGAAAGAAGTCCTCGCCCTTGATACGCACCGTGCTTTAACGGAGTTAAACGCACAGGCGCGTGAGTATAAGGAACTGAACGCCAAAACACAATCCAAATGACAGCGCAGCTCAACGGAAGATGGGATGCGGCCGGTTTCTTCGAGGAACTGACCGCAACCAACCGCCTTGCCCGGCAAGAAGGTTTTACCTTCTGCCGCGTGTCGGGTCTCGACGGCTTCGAGGAAGCGGTCAACGAGGCGCAGACTCAAACCGCCTTCGTCTGCGTCAGCGATATAGCCGACGGATATACCGAGTTGAACAACACTCCGCGCACGCGCCGCGTCAAAACTGTGTTTTTCGCTATGCGCCACGCCGCCGAGGATATGGCGGCCCGCGCCGAGTGTATGGAAACTATGCGTGAACTGTTCCGTCAGTTCATGTCGCGCTTGCTCCCTGAAAAGGTCAGGTTGGAGCAGAACTGCATCTACCTTGACCCGCGAATAACGTTCAACGAGATTGACCGCTATTTTTTCAATGGAGCCGCAGGTGCATATTTCCAGATAGCCGTCGATGTGTTTACGGATTTGCGCTATCGCGCAGAGGAATGGGAATTGGGAAAATGGGAATTGATTATTGCGGACGGGAGGCCAGACTGTTTCGGAATCCACTCAATAATTTAGCAACCGCACTTATCTGCTCTTTCAACGGTTGAAAATCAGACTCCGTGATATATCCCAAGTCCACAGCCAATTGCATCTGGGTATAAACTTCCATCAGAGACCCATAAGCAATCTCCATAAAATGGATTTGCTCTTTCACAGATATTCTTCCGCATCCTTCTGCGATATTGGACGGAACAGAGATGACTGCGCGTCTTAGTTGATCACACAGAGCGAATCTTTCCTCAATGGGAAAAGATTTTAGGAGTTGATAGACTGAAACGACCAGTTTTCTCGCTTCAATCCAAACATTCAATTTTTCAAATCGATATTGATATTCCATAAATTCATCTTTCAGACTGCAAAGGTAATGAACAATTCCCAATCCTCAATTCCCAATCCCCAACATAATGCCGTAGAGCAACGGAGGCGTTATGTTACAGCGTTCAACTCCACTATGGTAAAGATATGGCGCGAGCAAATCGTACTTCTCGGTGTCATCGACACAGGGGCGCTTTACCGCTCAACCGTCGGTGTGTCGTTGACTGCCGACGGCAAATTCATCGACATTACTCTTGAACAGGCATTTAATACCTACGGTCTGTTCGTCGATTATGGCACGGGGCGCAATACTCCGCGAGGAAACCCCGGCGACATAGGCAAAGCCAATGGCCGCAAGCGCAAGCGCTGGTTCTCCCGCAAGTATTTCGCATCGGTAATGAACATTCAGGAATTTTACGCCGACTCTCTCGGCCAGGAGTTCTGCCGCGCCATATCCAACGCCCTCAATCCCGACATCATGCGCCGCGCCGTAACACAGATTTAATTCCGATTTCTTCTTATTAATATTGGCAGATACAATAACAATCCCGCTCCCTGACACCCGTTCAAAAACAAAATTGAGAACATCAAAAGCAAACGACGGCCTTCTCCATGTACGACAGTAAAACTAAGAAAAAGCATCGTGTTATAAACAACTGCAACTATGAGATTTATTAAGGCTGCACGCCTACTGTAAAAGGAGCATAAAGCTGTTGTTGCCAATAAAAATATTAGGCTAAAAAGCATAAGCGTCCCACCTGCTAAACCTCGCCCATGGTCCACCGTGCTTAAAATAACGATAAAATAGCATAGACAAAAGCCCCAAATCACCCAAAATATCATATTCTTCAGTTTCATCGCTTGCCTCCTTCCTTTCGTTTCTTGCTTGAATTTTTCGGAGTTGGTCTGACAGCTTCATTCGGCATCATATTTTCAAGCATATATCTTAATATGCAATTGTTGTTCTGTTCTAATAAATTATCTATCGTCAGTTTGTCGTAAGGGAGTGTAAAGTTTAAGTAAACCGATTTACCTGAGTTTTTGACCTCATAACTCTCTTTCTCATCATTATTAACGGTAATGATGCCATTTACATAAGAAACCGATGCCTGTTCCCGCCATTTTACAAGAGCCTTGCAAAAATCAATGAATATGGAATCCGTTGCGTTTTCCATGTAAATCGGTGTCGAATCTCCGCTTAAAGTATCTTCTATATAACCCGCAGGGCACGACATAAAGGCATTAAACTGAAAATCTTCTGTCAGAGGACTGCTTGCGCTGTATTCGACAGTAGGTCGATTGTTGTCTGTGCTGCCAGATTCTTTATTAAGATAAAAGGGAGGCAACGCCGGTGCATTTTGAAATGACAACCGAAGTTTGTCGATTGAGCACCACCAATCATCAATAAAATTCTGCAACTCTCCTGTTTGTATTGCATCTTTTAATGCCTCCACAATATTGACAAGCGCACCGCAATTAGAGGATTCATCTGATGGCGACCATGTTTTTCCAATGCTGTCATTTGATGAGATAAAATAATACATCACACCATCCAGTCCGGCAGAAAAAGTTGGCATTGCCTTTTCAACGGCAACATCGATAAGTTCGGCAAGGCTTTTGCCAAATACAGAATCAATGGCTACTTTTACCACTGGAATCTCTTTGACATTAATACTATCAAGATAGACAATTCCATACGGTCGTTTTTCAATCAGTGTCAGACTATCACATTTCGTTGACAAACTGATCCCATATCTATTTGAGAAAGATGGCTCAATAACTATTCCACCCTTGCGTTCCTTTGTGAGCAAAGAATAGCTATATTGCGCTAAAAACTCTCTGCTATCGTTAGCTGGGTCAAGATGACTTTGCGCCCATAGGTTACAGGAGGAAGCAAAGCCAACACACAAAATCAATATCTTATAGAGTGTTGTCATACGCAAAGTTACAAAATTTCGCTGACATACAGCGCACTCCGTTGAAATTTCGTGTCTTTTCCCCGGTATCGTCGCCGCCATAACTTTGCCGTATAAACAGCATAGTTATGGCTATTGATACCAAATCACTTTCTCAACTCATTGCCGAGTTTCGCAAGTTGCAGACCAAAGACTCCATAACCCCGGAGTCGTTGGGCTATATTCTGCAACGCATCGCAGACCTTCTCGCCACCGCCGGAACCTCGGAGACACAGGCCATCCTTGGCAACTGGTATAACGCGCTCTCGAAGGTCAGCCATACTGCCGTCTGCAAATTGCAGCAGGGCCCGGCTGACCGTAACTTCGTAAGGCTTTCGAACACGTTCATCGACCTTCTTACCGGTCAGCAGATGACCAATGAGAACGCCACAATAATTAATATGGCAACCACCGAGAGGGCCGGGGCGATGAAAGCGCAGCAGGTCGTTGACCTCAACAACGCCCGACGCGCCGTTGCCGACATTCAGAAAATCCTCGAGACCGTCCAGGCCAAACTCGGCATGACCGACGGCTCGAAAGGTCTGTATAACTCCGCACAGATTCAGGTTACAGTCGAGAACGGAGTCCTCCGGCTCTATGGAGCGCAGCAGCTCGTCGCAGACGGCTATGTGCCTTATCTTTTCCGGCTTACGCGCAAGCGCAACCCGTGGCGCGACAAAGTCGCAATCGCCGCAGGTAATCCTACAAAGAAATACTGCGAAAAGCGCAAGGGCTGGAATCTGTTCGGCACTTACTACATGGTTAAGATTGCCACCGGCAATATCATTACATTCAGCACCAATCAACATTTCAACCTTTGCCGGACGGCGCAGGGCTATTCCAACGAGCCTACGGCTCTTGTCAAGCTCCATACTCGCAAGGACGGAACACCGTGCATCGGCTGGGGCCGCTCGGTCATTTCATTGCTCGACCCCAAGAATCCGAAGAAGCACCGCATGATCCGTCTCCGCTTCGCCATCGGCTTCGCCAAGAAAATCCTGCCGGGCCGCTCGCTCATCACCACGGCAAACCTCGTAAGCTCGCTCGCCGAGTTCTCGGTCATCTACAATCCCTCGACAAAGACATGGCACTTCGGAAAGTGATACCCCCATATAAAAAAGATAGCCCTCGTGGCGGAGCCACAAGGGGGATGCTATCAGTTAAACTTCTATCCGACAGCCCGTAGGAAACCTGCGGGGGATGCTATCGCAAATGCTTCGACACAGATAGCCCGATCCGGAATGCTATCTCGCATACGTCAGAGGTATCCACATTTCTTAGCTTGGCTTCACTTTCGTTCAGAGGTGTCCGGGTTAATTAGCTTGGTTTCACATAAAATGCAGTGGTACTCGGTTTCATTAGCTTGGCTTTACATCGTTGAGAGGTGTCCGGTCTTGGTAGCTCGAATGATACTTGACTAACGCAAAATTACAAATAATTCTCCACATACACAACACTTTAACCCACAAAATTCACCTTAAATTATGAATCTACACAAGCATAAGCCTACAATTCAGCTACTATCCGCAATTCTGCTGATAGTGGTCGGCTGCGGCCTCCTGATTTCCGGCTTCATAATGCCTCCTCCCGGCGAAATTCATAATTCCGTCCTTATCGCCTTCGGCGAGATTCTGACTTTCGCGGGAGCTTTGTTCGGCATCGACTACCACTATAAATACAAAAACCATGACAACAACAATCAGTAAAGGCAGCCGGGGCGACACCGTCGCCCTCCTGCAACGCAAACTCAACCTCATTCCTGACGGTATCTTCGGCCCGATTACCGATGAAGCCGTCCGCGATTTTCAGAAATCGCACGGCCTCGCCGTGGACGGCATCGTTGGCCCGAAGACCTGGGCGGCTCTCGGTGTCGGCTCGTTACCGAACACCCGGCGCATCAATAAGATAATCCTCCATTGCTCGGCCACGCCGGAGGGAAAGGATTATACTGTCGCCCAAATCCGCCAGTGGCATCTCGCCCGAAAATTCTTTGATGTCGGCTATCACTATGTGATATACCGCGACGGCTCCGTTCATCGTGGGCGTCCTGAAAATCAAGTCGGAGCACACACACCGGGCCAGAACACCCATTCCATCGGAATCTGCTACATCGGTGGCTGCGCTTCCACAAAGAATGCCAAAGGAGATTATCCTCCCAAAGACACGCGCACTCCGGCGCAACGCGCCGCACTCGTGCGACTCGTGGCCGAGATGCGGAAGAAATATCCCGGCGCCACAGTCCACGGACACAACGAGTTCGCCAACAAAGCATGTCCTTCGTTCAACGTCCAAAAAGAGCCTGAACTATGCGGTCGATAATCTTCATCCTTGCGCTGGCCCTCATCACTTCGTGCCGCACCCACAAGGAACTGCAACAGGATAAATCCGTCGCAGTCGATTCTGTCGCCCGGTCGGAACATCACCGCACAATCGCGATGATTGACTCCGCTATCCGAAATATTGATTTTAGCTTCGATACCCTGAAAATCAATATCGAGCGGCCTTATTCCATTGGCGACACCGTCGCCTGTCAGCCTGAGATTATTCGCATCAAGGCTGTAAAGGGGCGCGTGATTGACCGGCGGCGTGTTCATAGGGACAGCGTCGAAGCCTTCAACCGGCTTGATACGGTGGCTTATCGTCAATCAGCCGCCGAGACTTCGACAGAACACACCGCCACGACGCGCCTATATAATCCGCCTGACGGCACGGCGGTAATGATAATCGCGCTAATCATCGCCGGGATTTTATTCTTCGTTTGTTATCGCAAGCGCTGATTTCATAAAGCACTGAAAGTAGAAGTTTTTTCATAAATTGTCAGAGCGAGTTGCCCGTGAGGGTAGCTCGTTTTGTTTTATATGTCGCGTTCATCTTCTTTGACCCTCCCGGATGGTGGCGGATGTCGGCCATACTGACCTCAATACGTCCTCCGTTTGATGCCTACATCCTTCCGTGTCCGAGCATCGTTGGTCGAGGCTCCGTTTCTCTCCGCTTCGACTAACGACCGCTGCGGTTTTCGGGTCGATAGAGTGATATGCCTTTCCGCTCACGTCCCTGCCAGACCTCGCCACAGGCTTCGTCTTGCCAGGGTCATTCCGAGCCTCCGTAAACTCCCGGCTCTCCATTCGTGGCTCCCAAGGCAATCACACTATCTTTGGCTGCTTCCGTTTCGCTTTGCTCCGACACCCCTCCTGCGTCGGGGTGTCGGCCCGCTCCACTTCATTGCCAACCCGAAACCTCCGCTTGCTGTTCCGACCCGTAAGGACAGGCATCTGCTCTCCGTCCTCCAATCGGCACACTGCCGCCATCCGCCACCATCCTCCCACCCATAAGAGGACTGATGAACGCACGGAGTTTAGCACGTGGCACTCGCTTCATTTGTCGCCGAGGGCAGGTATGTAGGCGCCTTCCATTATCTATCCCACCCGGAACGTGGCTTTTGCAATGGCATTTGACCGCTCATTCCCTCAGTCGCTCGCATCCCCAGTCATCGCCGCCTCCGAGCATTTTTGGCCGAGGTTCCGCTGCTCTCCACTTCGGCTAAAAAACGCTGCGGTCTGCGGGTCGAGAGATTACGACCTCCGGCTTGCCCTCCGCTTTTACCCGACACCGCTCCTGCGTCACGGTGTCGGGCGCGTATGTCTGCGCCTGCGGTCATAAACTCTCTTTGACCGCTACGTTCTCGCTTTCGCCGCCACCCCTCCTGCGTCGGGGTGTTGGCCCGCTTCACTCCGCTGTCAACCCGAAACCTCCGCTTGCCATTCCGAGCCGTCGATGCCGGTCTGCTTCGTTCCTTCCTCCATTCACGCAGTGCATTTTCGGCTGCACTCGGCATAGTCAAGCGAGCTTGCCTCTGCTCTCGTTTGCACGAAAATTCGCACGGATGCCATACTGTCAGCCGCGTTCCTCCCACCCACAGAGGAAGAAGCCGCCTACATTCCAAGCCCCCGGCACGTTCCCATTATTCATCGTCTGCGACGCTATGCCCGCCCCAGGCCCCGATGCACGGTGCGACGATGCACTGACTCCACTCCGGCTGTCGGCCAACCACTTCACTCACTCCGAGTTTGCCTACGGCTTAGGGCAAGGGCAGGTCGGCACATTGTCTTAGTGCAAGCCCACGACAAAGTGCCTGTCGCTCCGTGCCTCCGCGACACCTGCTGTTTGCTCTAATCCTATGTAGGCACTCCGAGTTCCCTGCGTTCCTTTGGCTGACAAGCCTTCCGTTACGCGCAACATCGTCATCACCGCACATCGCCGTCGTTCAGCCCCTCGATTTGATAAGTGTACCTGCATCGAGGGAGAGCGGTGCTGTCGTAAAGGTCAATTTCCACGTTGCGGAAATTTGACCTTCACGGCAGCGATTTGACCGCGCAATGGGGTCGCTCCGTGGGGGCGTTTCTGCATATTCCGCGAGGACGAGAGGGGGTGAGGAAAAAACGAGCGACAGCGCGGTGGGGGGTGTGCAAAGCCCCTACGGGGGCAAGCCCCCGTAACCCCCAACTCCCTCATTCTTCGGTCGTTCCATCTCGCAACCCGCTACAAATCCGAGATATTTGTAGAACGGGGCCCGCGCGAGATGGTCAATTTGCCTGAAAGTCAAATTTTTAAGGCTCGATTTCGATAGGACCCGACCGGCTTCCGCCGCCCATCAAAACCGAGGTCGGAACTTTCCTTTCCGACACCTTCCCTTTACGCGCTGACGCACAGGTGTAAGGTTAAAAAGGTTATAAGGTTATAAGGTTATCGGCCATAACCAACAACCACATAACCCCATAACCTTCGGCAAAGCCGAGTTATACCGTCTTTTCGCCTACGAAAATTCCGGCTGATATTTGCAGTGAACACCTACAAATATCGTATTCAACAAGGAATTATGGCAAATTATACCAGTACCGCCAATGTCGTTCTCTCCGTCAACGGCAAGCAAGCGCAACAGATGCTTTCTTCTCTCGAAAAGGACGCGAAGCGTCTGGAAAGACAGATTGCATCCGCATCCAAGGCAGGAGATAAAGCCTCGATGAAAAAACTTCAACGCGAGCTTAATCAGACAAACCGCCTTATGGACCAGCTCAAAGGTGCGTCCGCTTCCACCGAGAGAATCCTGAGCCGTCTCGACAAGGCGACACCGAAGGAACTCAACAAGGCTCTCCGTCAACTCAAAAACGAGTTGAACGGAATCGAGCGCGGCACCGCCGCGTGGGACGCCCAAATCGCTAAGATTAAGGCCGTCAAAGCGGAAATTGACAGTGTCAATGACGCCATGCGCGAGGGAGACTCCCTCTCGGACCGCGTCGCCGACTGGCTCAACAAGTGGCAGATGGCGCTCGTGGCCGCCGGCGGCGGGACATTGATT
>OGQN01000618.1_pt1 | contig 32476 bp, 28 predicted proteins | sample 1553231 | NCBI WGS metagenome assembly OGQN01 (sample SAMEA2579950, study PRJEB22360) | human gut metagenome | biome: human gut; feature: human-associated habitat; material: faeces | place: Denmark | collected 2008/2010 | reverse complement strand
ACTATGTGTTCGTCAACCACAACGACGCCTCGGTGCAGCTCTCGATCGACATCTACGAGCGCGCCACAAACCGGAGGATGTCGTCGTCGAACGTCGTCACGGCTCCGCTTCGGCGCAATCACGTTACCGAAATCAGGGGCCGCTTCTTCACAACTGACGCTCAGGGCGGTGTCGGCGTAAACCCCGGATTCAACGGAGAATATAACGTAGAGATAAAATAATATCAGCATACGACGGGCGGCCGCGCAATGATCGCGGCCGCCCGGCTGTTATGCTGATTGATGATATATAAGCGGCTTCAGAAAGCTACCGACGATTCGGTGGGGCCGACTTTGATAACCATGTTGCCCGAGGCAACGAAGGCCTTTCCGAAGGAATATTCGCCCGAATCTTCGTCCATCGTGGCGGGGTAGGTCGTGGCATTGTCGCCGATCTTCACACCGACATAGAAGTTCTCGCCATAGTTGTCGTAGACGGTCATGTAGAACGTCGAGTCTTTGTCGACGGTGAAGCCCTCTTTGAAGTTCCAGTCGTAGTTGGTCGAGCTTCTTACGCTGTATTGGTCTTCGTCGAAGTGGGCGATCACGGTCACCTTGTCTTCCGACACTAATTCTTCGTAAGTGACGGTCAACTTCACATCTTCGGCGGGCATTGTGGACGACGCATAGGGGGCGTCTACCGTGACGGCCACATCCTTGCCCGAGGCCGTGGTGGCTTTCACCGTAGCAATCTTCTGGCCGACGGGAACTTTAATCGAGCATTTCACCGTTTCGCCCTCGGCGAAGATGCCTCCTTCCTCAAAGACTACTCCCTGGTCGGAGCTGGCGGTCCATGCTTTCGCGCAGGTTATCGAGGCTGACATCGAGGTTGCGCTCTCGCTGATTTTGATGGGGCTGTAGTAGGGCATATTGTCGTGGTTCGGCCCGTGGTAGACGAAATCGAACGAGTTGCCGTCGTCGGTTGTTGCTTTGACGGGCTTGTAGCCTTCTTCCACTCCGGCAAACAGGTAGACTTCCTCGCCGGGAATGCCGTTGGCGGTAGGGACGCCATACAATGCTGTTTACTTAGATGAAACCGGCGTCAGAAACGCTCTGGTGTAGGGACGTGCCTTTGGCACGTAGCATTGCAACATCCTGGTTGTCAGTTGTATGTGAAACGTGCCAAAGGCACGTCCCTACGCTCGGACATGATAATTTGCTCGGAAGAATTTTAAGTAAACAGCATTGGGACGCCATAGTATGTGTCGGGTGCATTGTATATAACCGAATTGACAACATGGTCGCCGCCGGTGCTGCTCACGGGTATCTTATTCCTGAAGTCGAGGTCGGCGCCGTTGTCGGCGCGGCTCAGTCCGCAGCCGTTGGTCGAGTTGACATCGGCCCATTCGCCGTCGCCCATCCTGAACCCGGCCGCATTCAGCCATAAGACGGTCGGCTGTTCTGTCGGCCGCGGCGAAGTTGTGCTTGTCTTTATAGCTCTGGCCGAGATTGGTCAGCGCCAGTTCGGTAAATTCTCTGTTACCGAGCTTTTTTGCCAGCGGATAGGCCAGCTTGTTGTAAGTTATGGCGTTGTCGGTGTTGTTGAATGAGCCATAGATTACGGCGACAGATATGTAGGCGGTCAGCAACTGCCGTTCGAGTTTGGCATCCCCTTCGGCCCCTCTGATGAAAGCAAGATATTGCTCAAGGGCGCGCGAGTAGTTGCCGTCGCGGCGTATGGTCTGCTCGGCACTGTTGAAGATGTCGAGCAGTTCGCTTTGACGGTCGGTGAACAGCTGAGGGCTTGAGGCCCCGGCTGTCGGGGTCAGTGTCAGTGATATGACAATAAGGAGAAAGATAATTATGCGTCTCATTTTGCCGCATTAAAGGTAGCGAAAAATTGCGACCCGACAAAATGGCGAGCGGCCGCGGAATGCCCCGCGGCCGCACTATCGGTTGCCTGTTCTGCTTTTTTCAGAGGAAAGCGGGAGCCACGTAGCGGGCGAGCGCCCATCCGCCGGCGATGAGCCATACAAACAGGATGAACGCCAGAATAAACGGCTTGGCACCGGCCTTCTTGAATTTGTCGATGCTTGTCTCTGCTCCAAGTGCCGTCATGGCCATGGTGAGCAGGAAGGTGTCGATATATTCGATTATGTCGAGAACCGGCTGTGAGAGAAATCCGAACGAGTTGAATATGATAATTCCGAGGAAGCCGAGGGCAAACCATGGTATGGCGATTTTGCCTCCCTGGGCGGTTGTTCCGGCCGAACGGGCTTTGATGGCAACCCAGTAGCCCAGGGCGAACAACACGGGGATAAGCAGCATCACTCGTATCATCTTGACGATGATGGCGACGTTCGACACCTCTGTGCCCATGGCGTTTCCGGCGCCTACGACGTGGGCGACCTCATGGAGTGTCGAGCCGGTATAGATACCCATCTGGTTGGCGTCGAGGCCGAGCCAGCCGGCGCGATACATTATAGGATAGAGGAACATCGATATTGTTCCGAAGATTACGACCGTGGCAACTGCGACGGCGGTCTTGTAGGGCTTTGTCTGGATTGTCGACTCGGCTCCGAGGACTGCGGCGGCGCCGCAGATTCCGCTGCCTATAGATGTCAGCAGGGCTATGTCGGAGTCCATTTTCAGCAGCTTGCCTATATAGATGCCGCCGATGATTGTCACCATAACTATTATTACGTCGACCATTATGCCGGCAACGCCGACATCCATAATGTCCTGGAAAGTCAGACGGAAACCGTAAAGAATGATGCCCAGGCGAAGCAGTTTCTTGGAGCAGAACTGAATGCCGGGCACCCATGTCTCAGGCAGATGGTTGCGCAGCGAGTTGGCGTAGAGCATACCGAGTATGATACCTATTATCATAGGGCTGAATGACAGCTCTTTGAAAATTTGCGCTCCGCCGATATAGAATGCGGCGCACGAGAACAGTCCTATCAGAAGGACGCCGTGAAGCATATTGGCGCGGGATGATTTCATTTTTGTCAGGTTTGTTGGTGTTAATGATAAAGTTTTGTGAGCTTTTTATAGTAAGTATCTGCGTTAAAACGCGATATGGCGTTGTGCGATATGGCGTTGCGGTCGAATGTCATGTCCCACAGGCGTTCGGTGGCATCCGACAGGGCGCGCGGGTTGCCCGATTCGAAGATGTCTCCGCTGACTCCCGGCTCGATGAGCTCGGGAATACCGCCTATGTCGGCTCCGAGGGTGGGGGTTCCCATGATCTGGGCTTCGATAACCGAAAGCGGATTGTTTTCGTAACATTCCGACGGCAGAACCATCATTCGGGCGCGCCCGACAAGAACGCGGACGTCGGCCGGAGTGCGGAATCCGGCGAACACTACGTTCCGTCCGGCTTTCGAGCGCAGCTCTGCCTCGAGCGGGCCGTTCCCGATGAGAATAAGCCGGCGCGAATTCATTGCCGCGGCCTCGACGAGTGTGCGCACCCCTTTTTCGCGCGACAGGCGTCCGACATAGCAGTAGTATGGCTCTGCGGTGAGGCTGCCGATGTCGGACGACGTTGTCTCGGTGGAGGCAAGCCATCTGTCGGTGTCGATGAAGTTGTTGAGCACTGTCAGCTTTGCCGGGTCAAAGCCTCCGGCTTTCATATTTTCGGCCATGAAGGCGCTCGGACAGATGAACATATCGACAGCGCGCTCCAGGCGCCGGCGGCTCCAGTGGCGGGCCTCACGGTAACCCACGGCCGACTGCAGTTTCGACCCTTTTATGCAGCTGTAGTCGAGACAGCCGCGCTTGTTGTCGCCGAAACAGCGCTGGCAGGGATTCATCCCTCCGAGCATACAGTCGTAGCGCGGACAAAGAAGCTTGTAGTCATGGAGAGTCCACACGGTTCTGATGCCGCGCGCATGGGCCAGTTCGGCTATGACGGGCGAGATATGGGTGTGGATATTGTTGAGATGGACAACGTCGGGAGCGAAATCGTCGAGCAGCGCCGAGAATTTGCGGCGAACTTCGCGCGATCCGAACGGACGCGTCAGCGCCATCAGGCGTGTCATGTTCTTCGGGAAATACTTCTGCCACGGGGTCGGAAGGTTTTCGGGATAGCCCATGGCGAAGACCGCCACTTCGTGGCCCCTGTCGCGAAGCATTTGCTCGAGATTGAGGGCATAGATGCAGTCGCCTCCGCGACGATAGTAGAATTTGTTGGCTATCAGTATCTTCATTTGCGGTAAACTTCAACTATGGTGTGGGGCGAGCAACGCTCTCCTTCGGGAGGAAGTTGCATGTAGTCGCCGTAGATGGCCCTCAGGTAGGTGTCGTATCCGGCTATGGCCATCGCTTCGGTATCTTCGAATCTGATTCTCCTGATATTCTCGAAAAGCGTGCTTTCGAAGATGTCGCGTGAGCCTATCGTGCTTCCGGCATATCCCGAAAACTTCGCGCCCGGTTGTCCGCCGCGCATCTTCCTGTCGATTTTCAGGGCAAGACTGCGTGCGGTGAAAGGGAGCGACACCATTTTCGCTGCTATTATTCCGATTTTCTTGGCAATGGAATTTTTTTTGGTCGGCCTGACGATTTTCGAGCGGTAGAGAAGTTTCAGCCTCTTCATGGCGTCGACATACCGGGCGCTTTCGATATGGCTGTCGAAGAGCGGATCGATAGGAAAGATGTCGATATTTACGCCTATGGGTTTCGTGGAGCTCTTTTCGATGAGCACTGTCGAGGTGTCTTCAATCTTGGCGTAGACGGCCGCATAGCTGTTGTCCGAGGCAAGGCAGTGCAGTCTCAGGCCGGCCGGCGCGGCGTCGTTGAATTCGTCGGTGAGGCGGTCGTAGTCGGCGCGCGGCATCAGCAGGTCGATGTCGTCGTCCCAGGGGATGAAGCCCCCGTGGCGCACGGCTCCTATCAGCGAGCCGTAGGCCAGCGAATAGCGCAGTCCGCGCTCGCGGCAGAAACTGTCGACCGCGCGCAGAATGTCGAGCTGTATCTTTTTTATGTCGGAGAGTTGTAGCGGTGTCATTGGCCGATGCAGCTTATTCCCCAGTCATAGACTTTCTTCATGACCGGCACGGGGAAGTTGTTTTTTGCGGCGGTGTCGATGATGAACCGCAGCCCGTAGGGGAAATCTTCCGTGAAATATCTGTTTGAGAAGTCGGGGACGAATCTGCCCGGTTCAGAAGCAGGCTTCATGGGCGCGGCGATATTGCGGAACGCTTCGATAGAGCGGATCTTGGCCGTCAGGGTGGCGGCGTCGCTGACTTCGTAATAGTCGGTTATCGACGGAACGGCTCCATCTTTTATGCCTATATGCCGCAGCAGGGCCTGGAATTCCAGATCCATGTCGATGAGCAGCTGTGCGGCTTCGGTTGTCCAGCCTTCGTAGAATCCGGGCACTCTTTCGCAGGTCATGCCGGGGCGCCACGAGCCCCAGAGCGTGTAGAGTCGCGAGGGATGGAGAAGCGGGTTGCTGTTTGAGAGCGCTGCCTCATAGAAGCTGTCGAGAAGCTCTGTCGGAGTCTCGAAGAGTCTTTCGAAAAGGGCCCGGAGCTCTTCGGCGTGTTCGCTTTCGCAGCCCGTGACGGCGAGCTTCAGCAGGTTCTTGTAGCCTTTAAGCTCGGCGCTCTTGCCGTATTCTGTTATGCGGCTTATGAACGGCACGCGCTGGAATCCGAACAGCGTTGTCGACTCAGGCAGTGTCTCCATGGCCTCGAAGAAGAACCCTGTGTTCGATATTATCGACCCCATTGGAACGCCCGGCCGCAGCCACGGTTTTATTTTCTTAAGTTCGGGGGCAATTGCGAATCCGGGGAGGCAGAGAATAACGATGTCGGCGTCGGCAACAGCTTCGGCGGCGTCGGCTGTCACCCGGGCAAACCGTCCTGCAAACAGTCGTCCGTGGCTGTCGGTCACTTCGACGGTGTCGCTCCAGCGTTCGGGGCGACGTGTCATGACGGTTACTTCGCAGTCTTTTCGGGCGGCAAGAAATCCGGCTGTGACATGGCCGAGATTGCCCCCTCCGCAAACACAGATTTTCATTTTCCGAATTGTTTAAGGGCTTCGATAAGACGGGAATTGTCGGCGTGGTCGCGCACGGCGATACGCAGGAACTGACCTCCTTTGAGGCCCCCCTTGTCAGAGCAGTCGCGCAGCAGAATATCGTGGCGCCGAAGAGTGTCGATAACTATCTCGCGCGCTGTCAGCGGTGCTTTGACCTCGCAGAGGAAATAGTTTGCCTGAGAGGGGATCACGCGCAGGAAAGGAATCTCGCGCAGCCGCTTCTCGAAGTCGTTGCGCTCGGCGATGAATTTGTCGCAGGCGCGGAAGTAGTCTTTCTCGTATTTGGTGAATATCTGCATGAAATATTCGGCGAACGAGTTGATGTTCCAGATGCTCACCATCTTTTTGATGCGCGCTATCAGGGCCTCGTCGGCCGAGCAGAGTATTCCGAGGCGTATGCCGGGAACGCCGTAGCTCTTCGAGATGCTTTTCATGACGGCCATCGTCGGGTAGGCTTCGAGAATGTCGTCGTGGAGCAGGCTGTTGTCGCGCCAGCCTTCCGAGAAGTCGACGAAACTTTCGTCGACAACGAGCCTGACGCCGTTGTCGGCACACCAGCCGGCGAGTCTCAGAACGTCGGCCTTCGGTATGAAGTTGCCCGACGGGTTGTCGGGGTTGATGAGCATTATGGTGTCGGCCCGGTTGCGCGAGAAGAAGTCGATGAGGTCGTCGGCGCCGTAGCTGAAGTCGGGATTGTCGGGGGTGAAGGTCACCAGTGTCGCGCTGTCGCGGCGGTTGGGATATTCCTCGAAGGTGGGGCGCACTATTCCGAGCGTCCCCGGAAGAATCTCCATCAGAGCCTTGATCAGCTCGGCGGCGCCGTTACCCGGAACGATATACTTCTCGGCCACTCCCCAGCATTTCGAGGCGAGCAGAGAATTGACTTTCATGCCCGAGGGATATTCGGCGATGAGGGTGGGGAAGAAGGCCTGCATCTCTTCTATAATGCGCGACGAGCTGAAATAGGGGTTGACCAGATAGCAGAAGTCAAGCATGGCCGGGAACCGCCAGAAACCGCCGTAGCGGCCGTAATATTTGCGCAGAACGTGGTCTTCGTCGGCGAAGATGGCTTCGGCGATGTCGAGATCCTGCTTGTCGTCGATCTCATACCATTTCACATTGCCGACCGGAAGAGCTTTCAGATCGCCGCCGCCGAGGAAGGTTATGATGCGGAGCACGTTTTCGTAGTATTCGTTGTTGCCCAGTGCCTTCATGTAGGCGTCGAGAAACGGAATATACTTGTCGTTGAGAAATTCGCGCGAGAATTTATAGATGTTTACGGTCTTGTAGTAGTCGGCGGTCTCTTCGTAGCGGAACGCCGCTTTGGGCACGAAGTTGACGATATTGAGGTCTTCGTCGATTCTGACCATAGTGCCGTCCATCCAGCTCTCGTATTTGGCCACCAGCGCCAGGTTGGGCTGAGGGTTGTCGAGAAGCAGGCTGAGCATCGTGTCGTCGAATATCAGGTCGCTCTCGAGCAGAATAGTGTCGTCGGCGCGAAGCCATTCCTTGGCCAGCGCAAGCGAGTAGATATTGTTAGTGCGGTCATAGACGGGGTTCTCGACATATTCGATTCTGAGGCCGTAGCGCTCGTTGCCGAGATATTCCATCAGCTCGCGGCCATGATAGCCGACAACCATCACGAGTCTGTCGAGTCCGAGCGGCGCGAGTTGCCTGATCATTCGGTCGATGAGGTGCGTGCCGTTGACTTCCACCATGCATTTGGTGTTGTTGCGGGTGTATTCGCCAAGGCGCTTGCCCATTCCGGCGGCTAAGATCAGTGCTTGCATATCATAGTTTATTAATTTCCGTAAAGACTGAGGTATCGGCGTGCGGTGACGTCGACATCATAGTTTTCGATAACATGTTTTCTGGCGCGCTCAGCTTTTTGCAGAGCATCGCCGTAGTTCGCCTTGAGGTCGGATATTTTCGCGGCGAGCGCACGGGCATCGCCGTTGGCGAAGACATTTCCGAATGTGTCGCCCATCGTGACCTCGGCAGGCCCCTGTCCGGCGCTGACGGCCACAGGCACCCCCGCTGCCATCGCCTCGGCCACGGTCAGCGCGAAGCCTTCGTTGCGCGAGGGCTGAACAAAGAGGTCGTAGTCGCGCAGATGCTGCCGCAGATACGACTGGTCGCGTTTGCCGAGCAGCCTGACGCGGTCGCCGACGCCGTGGCGCGCGATAAGCTCTTCGAGCTGTTGGCGCCCCGGGCCCTCGCCGATGAAATCCACCGACACGTCGGGCAGCATCGCGGCAGCCTCGACGAGCAGATCCTGGCCCTTTGTGGCGACATCGAGGCGGCTGACCTGAACAATCTTCATCTGACTGCCCGGAGCGTGCCCGTCGCGGCGAAGGAACTCAGCGGTCGTGATCCCGTTCGCGACTACGCGGCTTTCTATGCCGTAGTTGGCGAGAAGGTCGGCGCGGACGGTCTCGGAGATCGAGAAAACCCTCGGAATAAGGTGGAGATTGGTCACGTTGCCGTTCGAGCTGAAGTTGAACAGCGGAAACATGCGCCCTAAGATTCCCCGGCGGCGGAGGCGTCCGCCCGTGAGGCCGTGGACAGTCGAATGGAGGCGGCTGCGCCAGCGGCGCGCAATGAAACAGGAAATTTCGGAGCGGTGGAGGTGGATGGCGTCGGGGTTCAGGCGCCGCAGTTCGGCGTTGAGCCTGAAAGCGAAATTTGGCGACAGTGAGTGGAGCCGACGCCCCAGACGGATAACCTCGACAGCCTGGTCGAAGCGGCTGAGCAGCATCGGCTCGTTGAGGTCGTTGATAATGATGACACTGACGCGGGCTCCGGCTCGCGCCTGACAGTTGGCGATATTGACGAGCATTGTCTCAATACCGCCGATACTCAAGCCCCAGAATACGTGTGTAATCCTCATCTAACCCGCAAAGGTAGCAATTTTTTCTGTCGGCTGCAAGAAGCTGTGGCGGACAGCGGGAGATGTAGCTGATGTTATTGATGTTATTGATGTTATTGATGTGTCTGATGTTTTACATCCGTTACATCTAATAACCGCGCCGGCTGCGCCGTGCCTTGGCCAGATTCTCCTTGATGCCGCCTGAGGCAATGAATTCGGCTTCCATCCCTTTGAGGACTTTGGCGAGCATAGCCTCCATCTGATAGATCAGCGTCAGCATTATGTTGGCTACCGTCTCATCGCTGCGGGCCTCGCATTTCTCTACATATTCCTCGGGTCGGTAGTGGTCGCGGCTGTAGTTTCTGACCGAAACAGTGCGTGCGTCATCTTTGACCCATGTCTCGAGTTTATGCTGTCTGAGAAAGTCGGCATAGTCCTCGCGGAGTTCCCTTACCGACCCGCGGGCAACGCCTATGAGCTTGATGCACATCTCGGCGGAAATAGTTCCGTCGCTGATTCCTTCGACAATATTCTGTTTGCAAGAGCGGGCAGCCTGACGCATCTGGTCGACGGTACGCGAGCCGCGCGGAAGAGCGCGGTTAATGAACATCTCGGTGACATCGCAGATTATCACCGACTTGCGGTAGACGCTCCACGACGTATAATCGCCCGCGATCTTCAGGAAGCCCATTGCGATGGAAGTTTATGTTATTGATATTATTGATGTGGCTGATGTATCTGATGTTTATAAGTTACATCAGCCACATCAGCCACATAAGTTACATTAGCGTTCGTCGTTAGTAGACGAGCTCGAAGTCGTCGAGGTAGAGCAGCGAACCGTTGCCGCCGACGAAGTAGTCGCCGTAGCGCGAGGCCGAAGCCACTATAATGATATTCGAGACTGTCAGGCTCGGGTTGACGTCGTTAAGAGGAATGGTAATTTCGACGAGTCCGGGCTCCGTCGTCGCCGACGTGAAGACGTGTTCGCCGTAGGCGACAACGTTGCTGCCCGAGGGGTCGAAGAGCTGTCGCTCCGAAGATTTGGTCTTGACAACCTGCGGCCATGTCTCGTGGATATTCTTGCTGTCGTTGTCATAACGCATTGTTTGGTCAGTGACAAGAGCGATATAGACGATACCATTATCTGGATCTCCCTCGCTTACAGAAGGTAGTGCGCTGGTGTTATCATGCGTAATATTCACAGGCTCATATCTTGCCCATACTTTCAGAGCTTTCGGACGGATAGGACAGTTGAAGGGACGTCCCCACCCGAGCACTCCATCCATGCCGTCGGTGAATATATATTTACCAATGAAAATGTTGCCGGCGGCAAACTTGCCGAGCGCTCCGAAGCCTACGAACTGGCTGTGGAGGCAGAGCCCTTGCTTGCCCGAGTGGAAATACTTGGTGGTTATCTCGGTAACGTTTTTGCTCAGACTCTGAGAGCCGTGATTACCGCTGTCCCAGTAGAAGTCATTGGGGTCGGCGCTGAACATGAGAGCCTTGTCGCTGGCGGTGCTTGTCTGCTCGAACGAGGCGTTGGGCAGCTGCGGAGGTGTCAGCGTGGTGAGCTCTTTGGCGGGCGAGGTGTAACCACCTGCTACTGCGCAATATTCGTAGGTAGTGCCGAACTTGAGATTGTCGACGGTGGCAGTCAGTGTCGTGCCGTTGATTGTTCCGGCTACGAAGGTCCAGTCAGAGGCGCCTTTCTCGCGGTAGTTGAAGCCGATATTGCCGGTCAGCTCGTCGGGCTTGACGATGGTGGCGACGAATGTCGTGGTTGTGTAGCTGACGTCGGTGGCCTCCTGAAGCTCAACAGCGGCATTGCTGAGGCGCAGCGACAGTGTTGCTTCCGATGTCTTCTCGGTGCCGTCGCCGTTGTCGCCGGCGATGAACTTGAAGGTGTGGAGTCCGCTGACGAGATTGTTGGTGAAGTCAGCCTCGAAATTCACGCGCACACGGTTTATTTCGCCGGCTTCATTCTTATATGTCATGAAGTTTATGCCTGCGGCAGCGAGGCGGGCGAGTGCCGATTCGCTGAGTGAGAACACGTCGGCTGTCGAGCCTCCGAGATAGTGCTGGAGGTTGGCGCTCTCGATAGTCAGCGAGCTGAGACGGTCTACGGCAGAGATGAAGACACACTTGCGGCCCATCTCGCCGGTGGCGGCTGCCTGTTCCTGGGCGATGTCGAAGTCTATGCCGAAGATTTCGGGAGCGAGGGTGATGACCAGCTCATCTTCGACAACGATCTCGGTCTCGTCGACAGTGATGGTGAAGAACGCACCGCCGTCGTTGAACGAGCCGGGGGTGTGGCTGAAGTTCACTTTATATTCATATCCGCCTTTGGGAGCCTCGATGTCGGCTGTCTGGCTGTAGGCGTCGCCGTTGGGGGCTGTGCCTTCGAGGGTCAGGGTCAGCTTTTCGTTGTCGGCTTTCTTCGGCATCATGAAGTAACCCTTGCGGGCGTCGTGTCCCTCGTAGGTTATGCTCTCTTCGCCGTTGGCGACGGTGACCGTCCACGTTTTCAGGGCGGCGTCGACCGATTCGTCGAAGCTGAGGCTTACGACAACGTTGGCGATATTGCACTTAACCTCGACTGCGGTAGAATTGCCGTTGGTGATGTCGAAGGGGGTGTAGCCCTTGAAATATTTCTTGTCAAACGATGCGGCCACAGAGTCGCCGGCCCATGCCTCGGCCACGTAGCTGCCGGAGTGGAGGGTGACGGGGTCGGTCGGTACGTTGTCAATGCCGTTGTACTGGCGCACGGGGCCTTCGCCCGGCTTTGTGATCCAGAGAAGGAGCGATTCGCCGTAATCGGCGCGGAGCTGGTCGGCGTCGGCGCGCGACACAACCTTGACGTCGTTGCCTATTGAAGCTGTCAGGCTGAGGGTGCCTTCGCCGTCGCGCGGCCCGAACAGGTCGTCGGCACTACACCCCGCAAGCATCATCGACGAAGCTGCCACAGCAAGCAGCCCTAATGATTTGATATTCTGTTTCATTGTCTTTGTCTCTTTTGGGGTTAATTACTGATTGCCTTTGGCTTCGAAGGTCAGGGTGCGCACTTCGGTGTGGCCCTGGGCGTCGGAAACGGTGATGACGAACTTATGGACGGCCGGATAGATGTTCAGCAGCGGAATGAATTCCGAGATGTTGAACGAAACGTCGTTCTGGCCCTTGACCTGTTCGTTGCAGGGGAAGTTGAAGGGATCGCTTCCGAGAGCGGCCTTCAGCTCGTCGCTCATGTCGGCGAGGTCGAATTCGAGTGTGTGGAACAGCTCCATGAGCACCCCTTCGAATTCGGCGTTGCCCGGAACAATCTTGACTTTCAGCGACTGAATCGAGTTGCCGCCTTCGGGATCGACTTTGACGTTCACGCGTCCGTCGAGTCCTTCTTTGGCTTCCATAGTCTCGGTGAAGCTCAGGGCCGTGGTGAAGGTGATGGGGCCGTCGCCGATCGGGGGCTGGGGATCGTCGCCTCCGCCGTTTCCGCCGGGACGCTGGGCGTTGCCGTCACCTTTCTCATCGCTGTCGACATTGCCGTTGATGGTCTCGTTGACGACGTCGGCCACGAGGTAAAGGCCGTTGCCGAGCGGGGTGCCCTCGCTCTCGCCGTCGAGAACTATGTTGCCGTTTTCATCGGGAACGCTCGGGTCGCCCGAACGGACGTCGAAGGTGATCTTGCGGTGTTGTCCGGCAGCCACGTCGTTGAGGGCTTTGACGAAGGTAACCCGTTGGTTCTTCACCGTGCCGGTGAAGGTGGCGCCGAGGGTGGTGCTCCCTTCTACAGCCTTGAAGTAGCCCGAGCGGGTTTCGTCGGGGGTATATTCGAGATGGCTGTCGGTTTCGGAGCAGTCGATGTTGACGCGGACGTCGTCGGCCATCAGGCGGCGCAGGGCGTCGCTGTAGAACACACTGACGCGCACGTTGGCGAAGCGGCAGGTGACGGTGCCGATCTCGGTGATCTGGTCTTTGGTGACGGCGAAGCTCTTCGTGCCGGCGTAGTAGGGCTTGGCCCATGCCACATTCTCGACTTCGTGGCTCTCAACCTTGACGGTGTAGTTCTCGCCTACGGGGAGCACTACGATGTCGGCTTTGGCAACGGTCGAGCTGTAGACCTGATTGCCGTTGTTGTCGGTGATGGTGACGAGGAAGCCCGAGGTGTCGACGCCGTCGGCGCGCGACAGCTCGATCTCGTCGGTGTTGAGTTCGACGCCGAGCTCGCTGAGGTTCACGCGGCCGGTGGCATCGTTGCCGTCGAGGTTATAGTTGGGGTTGTCGTCACACCCCGTGGTCAGAAGTGCTGCGACAGCAATGGCAGCCCACGACCGTATATATTTTTTCATCTTCATGTTGACTTAGTAGTTAAGAGTGATGTCGTCGATATAGAGGCTGGAACCGGTAAAGCGGCCGTCAGACGTATTGCCGAAGCTGGGACAGTCAAGATTGTCGGTATTGATCTTCAGACATTCCTGATTGCCGCTTGATTTGAAGCTTACCATGATTTTTGCTGCCTTTCCGTTTGTTAACCGGAGGTAATTCAGCGGAATGGTTACTTTTTGATATGTATCGGCTTTAGGAAGCTGGATAGTTTTTGCTTCTGTGATGTCCTTATTGTCACTGTTAAGGATTCTGAATTCAGCATATCCGTAATCAGCGGAATTTTTCTGACGGTATTTATACCAGAATTCAATAGAAGATGGCCTTGATGCAAAAGCATAGCCGGAGTAGTTTGCGCCATTGTCATATGAGCCGAGAAAAAGTTCTCCTGCGGCAATTTTCTTACATCCCTTACCAACTGTTGTGGTGCCATTGGCGTCATTGTCACCGTAGCCTACAGTTTCTATGACGGCAGCAAGAGATCCGCCATGCACATCTGTAGTCTTGCGTGTCCCTGAAAAAGCGCAATATGAGCATCCTTTGTGGTTAAGCATATTGGTACCGCTACCTCCTTCAGATGTAGTGAGTTCGTTGACCGTGGCCCAAATGGCATCAGCCTTTGATGCTCCGGGATATTCGATCCACCAATATTTAGTCTGGCCATCTGTCCTTGACCATGTTTCCATGTCGGAATTGGGGATCTGGAGGGCGGTTTCGGTGGTGAGGGCGGCTGTGGCCTGTTTATCGGAAACGGTAGCGCGCACGCGATAGGCGGTGCCGGGAGTAAGTCCCTCAAGACGTGCGCTGGTGCCGCTGACAGTGGCGCTTACGTTAGTCCAAGAGTTGCCGTTGTCGGTCGATACGGCCCATCGGGCCGAAGAGGCGAGATCGGCGGCAACTTCGTCGTTGATCGATGACAGTCTGACCACGGCATGCTTGGCGAAAACGTCGTTTTCGGGAGCTACGGCGGTGAAGTCGGGGGTCTGACGCTCGGCGGTGAATGCTGCTTCGGCCGCACCGGCGCGGGCCTTGACCTCGACATTGCGGTAGGTGGCCTCGACCTTAAGGGTGACGTTGTAGTTGGCTGTGGCGCGCGAGGCGGGGGTTGCCGAGATGATTTCGGCATCTTTCCATTCGCCCGAGCGGGCCTTGTAGCTGAAGCGGACGTTGTTGATGTCGCTTCCGTTGTAGCCGACCGAGAGGGTCACTCTGTCGGCGCCGGCGGCGAGAACCTGCTGTCCGTTGATGCTGATGTCAGCCGGCTCGGCATTGACGGTTATCGACGGAGTGACATCGGCCTCGCTGACCTTTCCGTAGGCGTCGACAGCCTCGAGGGTGAAGGTGGCGGTTCCGGCTCCGAGGGTCGAGATGGCGTCGGCGAGATCGACAACAGCGGCAGTCGAACCTGCCTCGCTGAGGCCACGGAGCCCGAGCGACGGAATGACGGCACAGCCTCCGACAAGTTCAGCCTCGGCGGGCCATCCGGCCGGCAGCGCGCTGCCCGAGCTGATGAGCTTGACGCTCTTCAGCCCGCCGTGGGCTATGATGTCGAAACGTCCGTTCCCCTTGTCCCCCTCGACGATGTTGACCGTCGTGGCGGTGGCGCTGATAGCGGGCGCGGGCGCGTTGAGAAGTTCTTCGCTGAGCACAATCTCGATCGGCTCGGCAACCTGGGCGGTGTCGTCGAAGGTGATTGTCAGAACGGCGTCGCCCATGTTGCCGTTGTTGAGGTCGACGCTTATATTATAGCGGTGCTGCGCTTCGGCGGTGAAGTCGACGACTTTCAGTGTGGCCGTCTGGTTCTGAGGCGTTGTGAAGGTCACGTAGAGCGAAGCTTCGCCGGCATTGACGAAGAGATCGTCGGTGGCCGACGACGGATAGTCGAGACCGTCGGTCGAGCCGGCGGTGCGTATCGAAGCGCTGTAGGCCGTCATGTAGTTTTTGAAGGTGTCGGAATAGCTCACTGTCACGGCGGCGTTTTTCAGGCTGGTTGTTACTGCGGCGTGGGTCGACTCATCGCTGCGCACAACAACCTGAGTTGAGCCGGCGAAATAGGGCTTTTCAAATCCTTCTTCCCCTTCTGTGCCGTAGAAAGCCTCGAGTGTGTAGGTGCCGGTAGCGATTTTCTCGCCGGCGAAATCGGCGTAGCTCCACTGTTGCGACTGGCCATTGGAGGCCACGAGGCGGATGGTGAAGTCATCGGCAGTGAGGCCTTCGACAATCTCCGGAAGCGAAGCCCTCGACGGGGTCGCTGTCAGCACTTGCCGGTCGACGTCGAGCTGAAGTTCGACAGTGCCGGTTCCGTCCGACGGCGCGAAGCTGTCGCTGCTGCAGCCGACGAGCGTCAGGGCCGAGCATAGAACGAATGCACTGTGCCAAATCTGTTTTTTCATACTCTTTCGAATTACTGTATTTGATTGTAATGTGTAGATACAAATTTGCGCAAAGTTAAGAAATATTATCGATAAACATGCTTGCGAGTGCTAAATATTTCGAGAATCTTAATTTAATTTAAAATCATGTTTCCGATTAAACGTCGGGCGGTTTCTGTTGTCATATAAGCAAACGAATAAGCAAACGAATTAAATTAACCGATTAAATGATGAAAAAGAAACTGATGATTTTGGCCGTTTCGGCTTTTGCTTTCCTCGGCGTGAACGCCCAGAACAATAATAATTGCGGCAACTGTGCCGAAACGCCGTGTGCAGAGGCTCCTTGCCAGAAGAATTGCGACAAACCCTGCGGCGAGGCCCGCTGCCTGCGCCAGTTCGAAGGTCTCGGACTGACCGACGCACAGAAGACTCAGCTTGTCGAGCTCAATAAGGCGCGCGCCGCCGAGTTCAAGGCTCTTCGCAAGGATTGCCGCGACAAAGAGAACCGGTGTGATTCCGCTGCCCGTGTCGACCGTCGTGCCGCTCAGGCGAAATATCTTGCCGACCTGAAGAAAGTGCTGACCCCCGAGCAGTATACTCAGTTCCTCGAAAACGCCTATCTGAACGGCGGACGCAATCTGAAGGTCAAGGCTCCGATGCGCGGCAAACACCACGCTATGTTCGGAGAGCGCCAATTTACTAAAGGCCGCGAATGTCGTGTTGAAGGCAAGGAATGCAAATACCGCAATGATAAAGAAAACAAAAAGGATAAAAAATAAGCATAGAGATTAGATTGGTTGAGGGAGCGCCCGCATGGGTGCTCCCTTTTCTGTCGGTCAGTCGGCGTCGTAGAGGCGCAGGCGGTCTTCGAGCGATTCGTCGACCGACAGCCCCATGCGCTGGCGCAGGCGGGTGCGGCTTTTCTTGACCGATTCGTATTCGATGATAGTATAGCCATGACGCGAAATCAGAGTTTTGAAACGCCTCCGGCCAAACTCGGGGTCGGAAAATCATATTATAGCGGAAACTCTGCGACACTTTCTCAGTGTCAACGGTCATACCGGGATGACGAGCATCGGATGGTCGGCGAGGTAGAGCAGGCGGTGGGCGATTGTCGGGTTGAAGAACCTGACAATGCTGTTCTTGCGTTTGTTAGGAACGCCGATAATGTCTACGGCTGTCTGTCCGGCTACAGTCTCGAGAAATGGGGTCAGCGAGGTTTCGGGCGGCACTTCCGAGGCGAAGGTGTTGCCCGGATAATGGCTGAGACAATATTGTGTCATTGCTTCGAGGCTGCTGCCTGAGGTGCGGCCGCGCGACGGTATTGCCAGAAGTGTGACGTCGTGGCCTTTCGCCCCCGACAGACTGAGGAAGGTGTCGAGCGCTACAATATCCTGCTGGTCGGGAGTCGTGAAAAACAATACTCGCTTGAAATTAACCTCCCTGTTTCCGACCGGAACCGTAAGAACCGGATAGCGGCAGGTGTCGAGCACCTCGGCCGTAACGCTTCCCATCGCGGCGCGCTCATGATTGCCGGCGCCGTGGGTGCCCATCACTATCAGCATAGGATTCCGCTCTTTGGCAACCTCGTTGATAACCTCTTCGGGAAGGCCGTCGACGGTCAGAGTGTCGAACGGCGCGGCCGGTATTGAGCCGCTTTTGATCTGCTCGCGCACACGCGCAGCATATCGGCGCATCAGGGCGTCGATGTCGGCGGTCACTTCGGCGGCGGCCTCTGCCGCTTCGGGAGTCTCGCCGAAGTCGAGATCGTCGCTCAGCGCGTCGACAGGCTCGGAGAACGATTGCGACAGATAGGCATGAAGCAGCAACACACGTGCGCCATGGCGTTCAGCGAGGCTGAAAGCTGTTGTCAGTGCGTTCTCGCCTGCGTTCGAGAAGTCGACGGGAGCGATTATAAGTTTGTTGAGCTTCGCTTTGTCTGACGACGCTTCAGGATTGAAGATGTCGGGATTCTCGATAATGCGCAGAGCTTTGGGAAGATCGCGCTCGTCGATTCTGACACGGACTCCGGCATTGACTCCGGGTTCGGAGAGATTGACGTTCTGCAACGCGGCAGCTATGCCTTCGCTTTCGAGCAGAGACTTGAGCCGGAGGGCATAGCGGAATGTATGGATTGCGAGGGTTATCTGTGGCATCTCGGCTTGTCGATATGCCGCAATCGCACGCTCGGGGGTTTACCTGCAGGCCCCGGCGTGCGATTGAGGTGATGGGTTGATTTCAGTTAGATATAATTAGTCTTGTTTCTGACCTTCGAGAATTTCTACTGCCATGTCGTAGATAGTGGTGTCGTCGAGGACAACTATACCTCCTCCGGGGCCCGGCTCGATGTGGACACCACAATTTTTACCAAACTCATAGTTACTGCCGCCGAAATAGTTGCGGACTGTTTGCGGGGTCACGTTGAGCTTGTCGGCGATTTTGCTGATCGAGCCGTCGGGGAGGCTGTCTTTGATGCGACGCAGGTCGTTGAATGAGATGGTCTTTGTCATGATATTATAGTATTTGGTGTGACTGAGTTGTTAATGATTGCTCTAAAAGTAGGCACTTTTTGCGAAGTATGCAAGCAAAACGCAAAAATATTCTTTATGTTGTAAAACACATTTTCGGTTTTTGCTTAAAAATCAATGCCTTGTGGCGACAATGCGTTCGGCGTCGGCTGAATTCAGCCATGCGCGGTGGGTGTTGTCGATGCGTACGTCGAGCCATGTCGAGGCGGCGGAGTCGGCTACCGCGACGACTGAGTCGAGAATTTCGACGCGCGTTCCTTCGTGGAGCAGCATTGCTTCTTCAGAGCGCGAGGCCGGATGTCGGGGCGACGTGCTCAGTATAGTCGATTTTGCGGTAATGATCGCTGTTGAGGTGTCGGAGGCGAGATTTGCCGCGTGACAGGCGAATATGGCGCATATCGCGGAAAGGAGCAGCATGATGCCGCCGCCGAAAAATCCGGTTTTGCGTATCATTATTCCGTCGGCAAAGAAATAGAGACCTATGCCGGCGATGAACAGGGCGAAGGCTGCGAACGCCAGCCATGCCCATGTGTTGGAATGCATCGCGAGAGCAGCGGCGTCGTAGGCATTGCCCAAAAAGGTCCCGCGTTCGCCGGGCTTGTCGGTTATGCGGGTGTTGACGAAGGCGAGATTCGCGCGCGCATCGCTCATTGACGGGTCGAGACGCAGGGCACGTTCGTAGTTGAGCACCGCGCGGCCCAGATCGCCCTGACGGTAGAAGGCGTTCCCGAGATTGTAGAGCAGCTCGGCCGACGATCCTTCTTTAAGGGCTGCCGAATAAGCGGCGACAGCTGCCTGATAGTCGCCTTTCGAATATGCCGAGTCGCCTTGCTCGGCCAATGAAGCGGCCTTGAGGGACATTGAGCCTGCGCCGATAATCAGGACGGTCAGAAAAATAAATATGCGGTTCATTTGGCGTTTCGGGGTTTGAGGTTTTCGATGTCGGCGATCACAGCTCCGGCACGGCGGAAAACGTCGTCGAGCGTGGCCGGAGTCTGAGGAGTGTAACGGGCCATCTCGCAGCTGTCGATTACGCCGAGAACCGATGCGGTGAGTTCGTCGGAGGCCCCGGCGTTGCTCATGGCTTCGGAGATGGTCTCGCGCGAGAGCTGACCGGCGGCGATGCCGAATTTGTCGGAGAGATAACCGTTGACAGTCTTCAGAATCTCGGCATAGAATGCCTCGCTGTTGTTCGCTTTCATGCGGGCTTCGGCTCGCGCCAGTCCGGCTCGCGCCGTGCGTCCGGCCCGCGCCAGCCGGCGTCCTTTGATGTCGGCGTTGAGGGTCAGACGCCTGCGGTTAAGAATAATGACAGCGGCCATTCCGGCTGCCAGCAGAATATACAGGAGCCAGTAGAAGAAGCTGTCGACAACGAGCGTGTGGCTCCTGCTCAGCTTTTTCTCTCCGAGTTTGATGTGGAGTATGTCGGAGTTCTTAGACTCTATATCTTTCTGGTCGGCCGAAGCTGTCGGGGCTGTTCCCTTGGCGACTTTCAGGTCATACGAGGGTGTGGTAAGGGTGACGTATTTTCCAGTGGCCGGATCGAAATAAACGAATCTGTCGGCACCGATTGTGAAGGAGCCTTCAGTCTGTGGCACGAAAGTATATTCTATCGTCATCTTGCCGCTGACGTTGGTGGCGCCGGCTGTAGCCTCGATGTTAGACTTCGGGGTGTAGACCTCGAACTCATCGGGAAAATCGATGTCGGGCTCTTTGAGATATTTGATGTTGCCCGTGCCCTCGATGGTGTAGATGAGCGTTGCGGGCTCATGTGAGCGGAACCGGTTGCCGACAAGGCGGCTGCTTACGGTGAACTTGCCCACAGCGCCGTTGAATCCTTCGGGGCGCGGTTGCGGAAGAGCCTTGACGTCGAGTGTGGCGCTGTTCGAGCTGACGGTGATTTTTCGCTCATGAGGCTGGCGTATTGTGGCGAAGCCGCCCAGATTCTGGGTGGAATACTGAACGACGTCGATGTCGTAGTTTCCGGAATTGATTGTCAGGCGACCGCTTTTCTGCGGGAAGATGATACATTTTTTCAGAACGGCGGTGTAGTAGCGCTGTCCGTTATACATGTCTCCTACGTTAAGAGTAGGTTTCAGGGGCACTTCCTCTATAAGGAATCCGTCGAAACTCGGCTGCTTTGTCGGGATGAACTGCGATATGTTGTATTTGGTGTAGAGCTTGATGACGCATTCGACGGGCTGCTGCTCGTAGACGCTGTTGCTCGACAGAATAATGCGGACAAACACGTCATTTTTGCCGACACCGCGGTCTGAGCCCTGGGTGTCGGGATCGTATATGTCGACCGGTCGGCTCGATGCGGGCGCATTGGCCTGAGCATGGGTCTCTACGGTAAATTTACGGGCCGACGTGGTCAGGCGTTTGCCGTCGACCATAATGGAGGCGGCGGGGATTGTGAATGTTCCGGCGCGGTCGGCGCGGTAGGTGTAGGTATATTCGGTTCTCGAAGCCGACTGGGCTTTGCCGTTGACAACGGTGTAGCTGCGCGATGTCGACACTGCCGGGCCGTAGACGAAAGTGCAGCCGTTGATCTGGCTGACACGAATGTCCGAGCCTTCGGCATTGTCGAGGCGGAAGGTGACGGCGAATTTCTCTCCCTCGACTACACGCCGCGGGGGCACAAGGCTGAACGACGCCGCCACGGCGCTTACTGCCGTCGCCCATAGAATTAACAATAATATGTTGAAACGTTTTGCCATCTCTTGAATCTGAAGGTGAGGGTTATATCGGAACTCAGACTACCAGGGCTTGGTGACGACCCGGCGGCCGGCGGCTCCCTTGCGCTTCTCGGCCTCCTGGACGCGGGCGCGGGTAGCGGCTTCTTCGTTCTCCATGGCCTTGAGGATTTTCTCGGCGTTTTCGGGGCTTATTCCGCCCTGAGGCTGCTGGGGCTGCTGCTTCTGGTCGTTGTTCTGCTGGGGCTGCTGGTTCTGCTGATCCTGTTTCTGCTGCTCTTTCTCTTTTTCCTGCTCCTTGTTGTCTTTGTCCTGATTCTTGTCTTTGTCCTGATTCTGGCTCTGGCTCTTCTTGAGCTGGGCGAGGCGCAGATTGTCGCGGGCGTTGTCGTCGTCGGGATTGCGGCGAAGCGCCTCCTTGTAGTATTGGATGCTCTGGTCCCACTGCTGGCTGTTGAAAGCCATATTGCCGAGATTATAGGCAGCGTAAGAGGCCAGCCGGTTGTCAGAAGCTGTAGTAATGACTTCGTTCAGCAGTTTAGCGGCTTCTGCGTTGAGCTTTTTGCCGGATTCTCCCGCCGTTGCCTGTCTGATGAGGCTTGACGCGAGGTTGTAGGTGGCTGCCATCGAGGTCGGGTCGGCCTGAAGCGCTTTTTTGTAGGCCGCTTCGGCGTCGCTGTAACGCTTTTCGGAATAGGCTTTGTTCCCCTCGGCTATATGGCGGCGCAGCGCACGCTGGGCGGCGTCGTCGGCAAAGACGGCTACGCTGACTGCCATGGCCATTATCAGGAATATGAGACGTTTCATTTGGTTCGGGGTTTGTTGGAGGTGAAGAAATTGAACTTCGTCAGCCACGTAATCTTGCGTGTCGGCGTCAGGGCGTCGATAATCAGAAGAATCAGCGCAAGAACGGCGAATGCCGGGAACTGCTCGCTGGCGGGCGAGAAGGTCGTGCGCATGAAGTCGGTCTTCGCGAGAGTGTCGAGCTGCGAGTTGATGTCACCTATGGCGTTCGAGCTGCTTCCGCTGACATAGATTCCTTTGCCGGCTTTGGCTATCTTCTGGGCTTCGGCGGCATTGAGGGCGGTGATGACCTGCTGTCCCTGACTGTCGGTCATGTAGACGCCCTTGTTGCGGTCAATCAGAATCGGAGCTCCGCTGGCTGTGCCGAGGCCTATGATGTCGACGATGACACCGGCGTCGGCTGCGCGGGCGGCCGATTCGACGGCGTCGTCCTCGAAGTTCTCTCCGTCGGTTATGACTATTATCGCACGCCCTGTCTTGGTGTCGGGGGTGAACGATTCGAGGGCCATGTCGATTGCCGAGCCTATGGCTGTGCCCTGTGTCGGAACCATATTTGTCGACACGGAGTTGATGAACATATTGGCCGACACATAGTCGGTTGTGATCGGAAGCTGAACGTAGGCGTCGCCGGCGAACACGATCAGGCCGACGCGGTCGTCGCGCAGCGATCCGACAAGGCGCTCAAGCAGATGTTTGGCGCGGTCGAGGCGCGCTACACCGCGCGGATCGTCGGTCGACGAGGCGAGCATCGAGTTCGACACGTCGAGGCAGACCATCACTTCTATTCCGCGCGAAGTCTCGGTTTCGCGCGCGCTGTCTTCGAGAGCCGCTTTGGCCCGCGGACGCGCCAACACGATAATCAGAAAGGCCAGAGCCAGGAGCGCCACCGTCAGCTTCACCCACGGCATATAGCGCGAGGCGTCGGGCATCAGCGAGGCCAGAACCTCGGGGCGTCCGTAGCGGCGCAGCTTGCGGGTGCGCGCTATGCGCGACAGCCAGAACAGGGCGGCCAGAGCCGGAATGATCAGCAGCAGATAGAGCAGGCCGGGATATGCGAAGCTTATCATAGGAGTGTTTTATGGAATGGAACGCAGAAGGGTAGAGCGCAGCAGCAGGGCGCCGGCGAAAAGGATGAAGGCGGCCAAGGCCCAGGGCATATAGTCGTCTTCGGTCTGCGTAAAGTTTTTCACATCCATCTCGGTTTTTTCGAGACGGTCGATTTCTTCAAATATTTCAGAGAGAACGCGGTTGCCGGTAGCGCGGAAATAGCGGCCGCCGGTGGTCGAGGCGATTTTCTGAAGGGTGGCCTCGTCGATGACGACCGGCATGTTGACATAGGTCAGGCGCCCGAGCATATCTTCCTGAGGATAGGGAGCCTGTCCGTTGGTGCCGACGCCGATTGTGTAGACGCGGATTCCGTTCTGTGCGGCTATCTCCGCGGCTGTCACGGGCGCTACGTTGCCGGTGTTGTTCGAGCCGTCGGTCAGCAGAATGATGCTCTTTGATTTGGCCTTTCCTTCGCGTATGCGGTTTATGGCGGTGGCGAGTCCGTCGCCTATGGCGGTTCCGTCTTCGAGCATCCCCATGCGCAGGTTATGGATATAGTTGGCCAGAAGCGATCGGTCGTTGGTCATAGGCACGGCCGTGAAACTTTCGGCTGCGAAAATAACCAGTCCCATGTTGTCGCCCTCGCGTCCGCTGACAAAACGGGCTGCTACATCTTTCGCGGCCTCGAATCGGTCTGGCTTGAAGTCGCGGGCGAGCATCGAGGTCGAGATGTCGAGAGCGAGGATAATGTCGGTGCCCTCGACGCGGCTGGGGCGCCACGAGTCGTGGGACTGCGGACGGGCAAGAACTACTATCAGACAGCCTATTGCCGCCATCTGCATGGCGAAGACCACATGGCGCATATATTCTTTCCACGAGTGGGGCAGCTTCGCCAGCGGACGAAGCGTCGACACACTCAGCGAAGCGCTGAGGTTGCGCTGTTTCCAGACATACCACGCTATCAGCGGCAGCAGAATCAGCAGAAACCAGAGATATCTCGGATGGGCAAACATTATTTCGGAGGATTATTCAGAGGTGGTTGCGCGGCTTCGGCCGGAGCGGGAGGCAGCGGCTTTGTGGCCTCGACAAACTTTATGGCGGCGTTGAACACCTTGACATTGTCGTCGGGCAGCGGACGGACTTTGGCGAACTTCACGAAGTCGGCCATCTCGAGAATCTGATTCATTGCCGGACGCGACATGCGCGTTTCGGAGTTGATTTCGAGAGCGTGGAGAATCTGTCCCGAAGTCATCTCCATGGCGTTGATTCCGAAGCGATCCTGAAGGTAGATTCTCAGAATCTCGGTCAGGCGCGTGTAGTATTCGCGCTCGCGGCCGTTTTCGGGAAGATGCTCCGAACGGAGCTCTTCGAGCCGCTGTATGGCGAGCTCGTAGGGAGGAACAACGACTTTCGGCGTTTTGACGGCAGTTGCCTGCGGCTTCTTGCGGTTGACGACAAAGTACCATATCGCGGCGCCGACGCTTAGCAGAGCGAGCAGAATCCAATACCAGTAGTCGACGAGCCAGTCGGGCAGCGAGTCATACCATTTCGAGCCGGCGTCGTAGACGGGTGCGTAGTCGTGGATGTCTTTCAGCGAGTCGACGTCGACAGGAACGACTTTGAGAGCGAGAGTTCCTGAGGCAATCGTGTCGCCCCCTTCGATATACAGTATCGGCGGCAGGGTGTAGAGGCCCGAGTCGAACGATTGTATGACGAGCCGGCGGCGTATCTGCCAGCGGTCGCCTCCGAGGTCGGTTGTGTCGCCGTCGCCGGGATGCAGTTCTACCTCGGCCGGATAGGCTCCGTCCTGAATGACGAGGTTGCCCGGCGTCGTTCCTGTCTTTATCAGCTCGACGTTGATTGTCGATGTCTTGCCCATCAGAATGTAGGCCGAATCGAGCTTCTGTTCCAGCTTGGCTCCGGCGCCCGAAGCCGACGGCGCCGGCAGGAGCAGCGAGGCTGTCAGAATTATCAGGATTTTTATTGCTTTCATTGGAAAAGGGGGATGTTAGCGGGCCACGCCGCGCATTCTGAACAGTGCCATAAGCGATTTGACATAGTCTTCGTCGGTGCTGACAGAGGCAATGTCGACCCGCGAGCGCTGCATGGCTTCGGTCATGGCCTGCTGGCGGTCGTACCACCAGCGGTCGTAGGCGCGCCTGACTTTTTTGTTCGAGGTGTCGATCCAGCGGTCGGCGCCGGTTTCGAGGTCGGCTACACGCATCATTCCGACGTCGGGCAGACTGGCGTCGCGCCGGTCGTAGACCTGAACGGCTATGAGATCGTGTTTCCGCGCGGCGATGCTCAGCGGACGGCTGAAGTCGTGGCTGTCGATGAAGTCGCTGATAAGGAATGTCGTCGAACGCTTCTTCTGCGCGTCGGTGAAATAGCGCAGAGCCACACCGATGTCGGTTCCCGGGTTCTCGGGAGTGAAGTCGAGAAGTTCGCGGATAAGGAAGAGAATATGTTTCTTACCCTTTTTCGGAGGAATGAACTTCTCGATCTTGTCGCTGAAGAAGAGCATTCCGATTTTGTCGTTGTTGCTGATGGCGCTGAAGGCTATCGTCGCGGCGATCTCGGCTATCATCTCGCGTTTTTCTTCACCGACGGCTCCGAACAGTCGCGAGCGGCTGACGTCGACAAGGAGCATGACTGTCATCTCGCGTTCCTCTTCGTAGACCTTCACGTAAGGGTGTCCCATACGGGCCGTGACGTTCCAGTCGATGTCGCGGATGTCGTCGCCGTATTGATATTCGCGCACCTCGCTGAAGGTCATGCCGCGACCTTTGAAGGCCGAGTGATATTCGCCCGCGAAGATGTTCGACGACAGTCCGCGGGTTTTAATCTCGATCTTGCGTATCTTTTTTAGCAGTTCGTTGGCGTCCATCTTGTGGAGTGGGGGCGCCCGGTCAGGGCACCTCTATTTTGTCGAGGATTTCGCTTATGATTTCGTCGGTGGTGATGTTGTTGGCCTCGGCTTCGTAGGTCAGGCCGATGCGGTGGCGGAGAACGTCGTGGCATACGGCGCGGACGTCTTCGGGAACAACATAGCCGCGGCGGTGGAGGAAGGCGTAGGCGCGGGCTGCGCGGGCCAGTCCGATCGAGGCGCGCGGCGATGCGCCGAACGATATTATGCTCTTGAGCTCGCCGAGATTATAGTCGCCGGGGAAGCGGGTGGCGAACACGATGTCGACAATGTAGCGCTCGATCTTCTCGTCGACATATATCTGGTTGACAACGCGCTGTGCGTCGAGAATGTCTTCGGGTCGGAGTATTGCCCTGACATCCTGGCGCTGTCCCGTGATATTCTGGCGTATGATCTGCTGTTCCTCGCTCTTCGAGGGATAGCCGATGATGACTTTCAAAAGGAAACGGTCGACCTGCGCCTCAGGCAGCGGATAGGTTCCTTCCTGCTCTATGGGGTTCTGTGTGGCCATGACGAAGAATGGCTCTTTCAGCTCGAAGGTAGTTTCGCCTATGGTAACCTGGCGTTCCTGCATCGCCTCGAGAAGAGCGCTCTGAACCTTGGCGGGAGCGCGGTTGATTTCGTCGGCGAGGATGAAGTTGGCAAACAGCGGGCCACGCTTGATCTGGAAGCTCTCGGTCTTTACAGAATATATCATTGTGCCGATAAGGTCGGCCGGAAGCAGGTCGGGCGTGAACTGTATTCTGCTGTATTTGGCGTCGATGAGTTGCGCGAGGGTCTTGATCGCCAGTGTCTTTGCCAGACCGGGCACACCCTCAAGGAGCACATGTCCGTTGCTCAGTAGAGCAACCAGAAGCGATTCGACAAGATGTTTCTGGCCGACGATGGTGGTGTCCATCCCTCGTGTTATGGCGTCGATAAAGCTGCTTTTCGATGCTACGAGATCGCCAAGCTCCTGAATGTTGACTGTTTCGCTCATAATATGGTTGAGTGTGGGTATAACGTTAGTGTTATGCGAATTAGTTCTGTTTCTATGCGCTGCGGCAGGGCCGTTGCGACGGCCTGCCGATTTCCCGGGCCGTAGCCGTCGGCTTCGGGCGCGTTTTAGTGCACAAAGTTACATATTAACGACAAACGATAGCAGCCCGCAGAATGTTAATTTTTAATATAATTCCTTAAGCCGCTTAAACGTCAGGGGGCTGTCAGTCGGCGTTCCGGCTGACGCCTCCCGTTCCTTTGCATCGCTCGGGCAGCGACGATTCGATAGCTTCGCGGGCCTCGGCCATCATTTTCGGCGTCGGGCCGGGCTCGAGCGGCCGGTGTATTGTAAGGGTGATTGTGCCCCAGTGGGGCAGTTTGCTGAATCGTGGCATAACATCGAAAGCGCCGTCGATAGTGAGCGGAACTATCGGCAGATTGAATTCGCGGGCCAGAATGAACGCGCCTTTCTTGAACGGGCGCATACGGCCGTCCCATGTGCGCGCGCCTTCGGGAAAAATAACCATCGACATTCCCCGTCCGAGAAGCTTTTCGGAGTTGGTTATGGCCCGTTTGATTCCGGCGAGGCTCGAAGTGTCGACATAGACCTGCTTTGAGACCTCACAGGCGCGTCCGACAAAGGGAATCTTGCGCAGCGACTCTTTCATCATCCAGCGGAAGTTGTGTCCCAGATATCCGTAGACGGCGAAAATGTCGTAGGCGCCCTGATGATTGGCGAGGAAGATATAGCTGCGGTTTTTACTGATATTCTCGCGGCCTACAACGCGCACTCTGACAAATGCTGTCCAGCAGAACAGGCGCGCCCATAAGATCTGGGGATAATAGCCCGCCCATCGGCCGCCGCCGAGCCAGCAGGCAACCATTGTGAAAAGAGCTGTCGCGATAGTCGCCACAATAATGACAGGTGCCATAACCAGCAGCTGCCATATTCTGTAGAGGAATAGTTTCATGACACCGCAAATTTACAAAACTCCCCCGACTGCGCCAAACATCGCCGTCGAACGTAGACGCGCGGAAACAATAAACGCCCCCTGCGCGAAGCAAGGGGCGTGAAGGGGCAGATCATTTTGCGTAAGAAAGAACGGTCGGGCTCTCGACGTCGACGCCGTAGGCGGCGGCGAACTTAAGTATATTGCGGGCGAGCTCGGGTTTCAGGTCTTCGGGGCAATACCTGAAATAAGCCTCGGCAGCGCGGACGTGAGCCGCATCGGGCATCGGATATTCCCTTCGCGCGGGAAGTCCTAGAGGTCGTCGGGAAGCTCCCGGCGTTCTTCAGTATCAAGTCTGTCGTCCATATTGTCAGAGTTTTACACGGAATCCGACCTGAACGAGGCCCTGTGCACCGAACCCTAATTCTCCGAACATCGCGAACTGGCGCGAAAGACCTACTTCGGCTCCGAGCGGGCTGATCTGGAATGCGCAGTATCCCTTGTTGTAGGAATCGCCGCCGCGCGGCTGCATGTGGCTTATGTCGGCGCCGATACCGAAGTGGGCGTAGAGGTTCACGATAGAGTTGCGGTAGTAGGTATAGCGAGCGTTAAGCATGATGACGTGGTAGGCGATATTGCTGTGGTGCGGGCCGCCTTTCGTTGTTGTCGATGAGAAAGTGTAGCTCGGGCCGATCCAGAGTTTCGGGGTCACTCTGAAATTGATGCCGAAGCTGACGCCGCCCCAGGCAGTGTTGACACCGCCCCATCCGTCGTGCATATCCATGGCGTCCATCTGAGTGTAGCCGCCATAACCGAACTGAAGCTCTGTTTTCTGGGCTGATGCCGAAGTGGCAATACCAATGACAATGGCAAGAACTAGAAGAATTTTTTTCATAGATGTCAGTAATTTTATGGGTTTTTAACTTTAACTTTAGTAGATGACAAAAAAATGAATTTTGTTGGTTATATTATTGATTTTTAATTAGTTATTCCTTGCAATAGTCCCTGAAAATTAGTTTCTTTAAAGAAAAGTTTGACCGCTTTTTCCATGAAAGTTACGACAACTCCCAGAGACTGCGACAAAGTTAATAAAATCGTCCCGATTATGCAAGAGCATCTTGGCCCGGTAATGAATTTGGCTCGCATAAAATTGCTTGCGTTTGTTCTTCACGCCCTTTGTGTTGTGCAGACCGTCAGCCTACACAAGATAGCGTCGGCGATGCCTACGAGTGTTGAACGAGATTCCAACCTGCGCCGCCTGCAGAGATTTCTTGCCGGATATGCTCTCAACCTTGACATTATCGCCAAAGTGATATTTGCGCTTCTGCCAGTCAAGACAGGACTGGTTCTGAGCCTTGACCGCACCAACTGGAAATTCGGTGAGGTCAACATCAATATACTCATGCTTGGAGTGACACACAAAGGTGTCGCATTTCCATTGCTCTTTACAATGCTCGATAAACGCGGCAATTCCAACTGGGAAGAGCGGACACGGCTGATTGATAGATTTATAAGGCTGTTCGGCGCCGAGTGTATCGATTCCCTCGTTGCCGACCGAGAATTTGTCGGCAAGCAATGGGTCGAGTATCTCAACAACAGACGCATCAGATACTACCTGCGTATCAAGCAGAATTTTTGGTTGCGTAATCCCAAATCCTCCGAGGATGTCAGGGCTTGGCATCTGTTTCACGGGCTCAAGCTCGGGCAGGAGCGTGTCTACGACATGCTCTTCCTCCTCAAAGGGGAATATGTCTATATTGCAGGTGCCATGCTGAAAAACTCTGATGGAGTGCCTGAGTTGCAAATCCTGATTTGCTACAACCGTCCTGAAGCTGCCGTGGCAACCCACAAACAACGCTGGCAGATTGAGACATGCTTTCGCGCCATGAAGTCCTCCGGATTCAACATCGAGGACACACACCTGCGCAACATCGACCGTATCGCGCGTCTGACAGCGATGGTCTGCGTGGCATTGGTATGGGCGTATCTCGTTGGCGAACATAAGGATATGAATGTTAAAGCTATCAGAATATTGAAACACGGCAAGCGAGCCAAATCGCTGGTAAAGTATGGTTTGGAAGAAATCGCAAACGTACTTTTCAGACCGCTCTACAATCCGAAATTCAATGTCTTCAAATTTTTGTCATGTACTTAGAACTTTAACAACAATTATGTTCCGATGGTTCGCTGACCATTGTCAGGAAATTTTGCTCCAGTCGGCGGTGCGGCGGCTCAGTCGGCTGAGTTCAAGCGCCATAATGCGGCCGGCGGGGCTTGTCAGTTCAGGGTCGGCGGTTAGGACGGCTTCGGCGTCGTCGCGTGCTATCTGGATAATCTGGCCGTCGGTAGCGAGATTGGCAATGTTGAGCTTCATCGGCAGTCCGCTCTGCATTGTGCCTTCGATGTCGCCGGGGCCGCGCATTCGCAAGTCGGCTTCGGCGACGACGAATCCGTCGGTCGTAGAGGTCATGACTTCGAGCCGCTGACGTGTTTCTTTGGCGATTTTGCGTTTCGACATCAGAACGCAGTAGCTTTTGTCGGCGCCGCGCCCCACGCGCCCTCTGAGCTGATGGAGCTGGCTGAGACCGAAACGCTCGGCGTTCTCGATTATCATGACCGTAGCGTTGGGAACGTTGACGCCGACCTCGATGACTGTCGTGGCCACGAGTATGCGCGCTTCGCCCGAGGCGAAAAGGTGCATCTGATAGTCTTTTTCAGCCGGTTTAAGCCTTCCGTGAACCATAGCCACGCGATAGTCGCGGAAAATCTCGCGGATTGTATCGTAGCCTTCCTCGACGCTCCGCAGGTCGAGCTTTTCGCTTTCGGCAATCAGCGGATAGACGATATAGACCTGTCTGCCAAGACGGAGTTGTGCGCCGACCGAGCGGTAGACGTCCATGCGGTTTTCTTCGTATCGCAGCGAGGTCTCGACAGGTTTTCGCCCCGGCGGCAGCTCATCGATGACGCTGACGTCGAGGTCGCCGTAGACGGTCATTGCCAGAGTGCGCGGAATCGGGGTGGCTGTCATGACCAATACATGAGGCGGCCGCTCGTTCTTTGTCCAGAGACGCGCGCGCTGGGCTACGCCGAAGCGGTGTTGCTCGTCGATGACGGCGAGCCCGAGATTTTTGAATCTGACAGGATCTTCGAGCAGGGCGTGGGTGCCGACGAGAATATGGAGCGAGCCGTCGGCAAGGGCTTCGTGGATTACGCGCCGCTCTCTGGCGGGAGTCGAGCCTGTCAGCAGCCCGACATTGACGCCGAGCCGGGCCACCATAGAGCGCAGTGACTCATAATGCTGTCCGGCAAGGATTTCGGTGGGCGCCATCAGGGCGGCCTGATAGCCGTTGCCCATCGCTATCAGCATACAGAGCAGGGCTACGAGTGTCTTTCCGCTGCCGACGTCGCCCTGAAGCAGTCGGTTCATCTGGCGGCCCGAACGCATGTCGTCGAAAATTTCGCGGACAACGCGTTTCTGGGCGCCGGTCAGCGGAAATGGAAGGCAGTCGCTGTAGAAGGCGTTGAGCCAGCGCCCGGCCGCACCGAACCTCAGTCCGTCGGTGAAGCTCTTGCGCCGTATTGCATGGCGCCGCAGATCGAGCTGAAGATAGAACAGCTCTTCGAATTTGAGCCGTTCGCGGGCCTTTTGCAAAGCTTCGGCCGATGGCGGGAAGTGGACGTCGTGGAGAGCCTGCCCGAGACTGACGAATCTGTGGCGCGCAATCAGATCGGCCGGAAGAGTCTCGTGGGGAGCACGCATTGTGTCGATTATGGTGCCTATCCACCCCGACAGTTGCCGAGATCCTATTCCGCGCTGGCTCAGGCGCTGGGTCAGAGGATAGATTCCGCGTATGCCGCGCGTGGCTTCGGCCGATGTTGTCAGGTCGACTTCGGGATGTACGATCGACCATTGATTGTTGAACACCGATGGTTTGCCGAAGAGAATATATTCGACTCCGGTGTTATAGGCTTTTTTTATGGCGGCTGTTCTGTTGAACCAGACAGCCTGCAGCAGCGCTGTGCCGTCGGAGAAGAGCCCGACGAGACGCCGTTTGGCGCCTTCGCCCTGCTCGGCGAAGCTGATGAAGCGGCCGCGGATCTGCACCGACGGCATCTCTTCGCTCAACTCTCTGATATGATAAAAACGCGACCTGTCGATGTAGCCCGACGGAAAATGATGGAGCAGATCGTGGTAGCTCTCGATTCCGAGTTCTTCGGCAAGCAGGCGCGAGCGCTGGGGGCCAACGCCTTTAAGGAACTTGACGGGTATGTCGCGAAGCCCGGCCATCAGAATCCTTTTTCGAGGTAGTAGGCGGCAAGCACGAGGTCGCCCGGATGGGTGATCTTTATGTTGGCGGGGGTGTCGTCGACAAGAGCGAGGCCGGTGAATCCGGCGGCTTCCATGACCGACGCGTCGTCGGTGAACGCCGGACTGTAGGGCAGTTCGTAGGCGTGGCGCAGTTTGGCGGCGTTGAAAACCTGAGGGGTGTGGACGGCGCGTAGCGTGGCACGCTCTTCGGCGCGAGAACCTCCCTCGACAATGCGGCGTATAGAGTCTACAACGCCGACAACGGGTATGGCGCCGTCGGCTTCCTGAGAGATCAGGCGGCCGACAACCTCGCGGTCGACAAGCGGTCGCGCGCCGTCGTGGACGCCGATAATGTCGACATCGTCGGCGTCGATGACCCGGATGGCGTTTCTGACGCTCTCCCAGCGGGTGGAGCCTCCGGCAACAACTCTCGGACTATGGTAGTTGTTTTCGCGGCACCAGTCTTTCCACCATTCTATGCGGTCGGGGCTGACAACGAGGATGACCTCGGCGCCCGCTTCGCGCAGCCTGTCGACAGCATGGCAGACAACAGGACGGTCGCCGAGGCGGCAGAACTGCTTTGGCAGGTCTCCGCCGAAA
>OGQN01000613.1_pt1 | contig 32592 bp, 27 predicted proteins | sample 1553231 | NCBI WGS metagenome assembly OGQN01 (sample SAMEA2579950, study PRJEB22360) | human gut metagenome | biome: human gut; feature: human-associated habitat; material: faeces | place: Denmark | collected 2008/2010 | reverse complement strand
CTTTGCCCTGGCCAGCGGCGGCGGGCCGGACCCCGCTGCCGCTACCGGCTCGAAGGTCAGCTGCGCCGGGTCTATAACGTACAGCCGGAAGGCGCCGTTTTCATACATGCCGCCCACCAGCAGGCCTGCCTCCGGCAGAACGCAGCAGTCGTACATCTCTCCGGCGATACCGTTAGCCGTCAGGTCGCAGGCCGTGACGCTCTCCCCCACGTTATACAGCGTCGTGCGGCCCGTTCCCACACCGATCAGCTCCTCCGCATCGCCGACGGCATACAGCGTGCCTCCCGCGTCCAGAAACAGCGAAGCATCGGCGAACCAGAACGTATCGCCGCTGCCGCACAGGGCGGAATATCCCATTTTATCGTTGTCAAAGGCCAGCAGGCTCATGCCGCCCGCCGGTGCCAACATCACCTGATACCGCTGCTCCTGCAGCAGGCTGATCGCCCCCGTCTCCGGGTCAAAGACCGCCGTACCGCAGACGCTGCCGTAGGGTGACAGGAGGAACAGGGCCGCCATCCGCCCGCTTGCCGCATCATAGGCCGTCAATTCCGCGAACCGCAGCTGTGACAGCGCCGTTACCGGCTGTGCCTCTCCTCCGGCTACGTTCTGACAATGCAGCACCCCGTCCCGCAGGAAGTAATAGCTCTCCCCGTCATATGAGAAAAAGCCATCCACGTTCTCCGCATCAAAGCTGCCTGTCTCCGTCAGCACATCGTCCAGGAGCTTCCAACGATTCGTCTCCCGGTCGCACAGCGCAAATCCATGCGCCAGGGCCTGCCGCTTCGTATCCCAAACCCCATCCAGCGTGACCTCACGCTTCACGGTGTCCGCTTCCGCATCCACCAGCTGCACAGTGGTCCTGCCGCTCTCATAGTCCGCCCAGCTGATCAGCACCACGCTGCCGCCCGCCGGATACAGCCCGGACAGGGATGCCGGGCGGGTACATTCCAGTGTCTGCACCGGCTCGCGATCCACCTTCTCCCCTAGGCTGCACCCGGGCAGCAGCACCAAAAAACACAGCGCTGCCAGCAGAGCCGCCGTATACGACAGCAGACTCACCAGGTCCAGCAGACACAGCTTCTGTGCCAATGTCTTATTTGTTTTCACTTCAACACCTTCTTTCCACCGGAGGAGTATACCGCCATTATCCCATGGCAGCCATTGCTTTTCCTTACATTTCCTGTGATTTTCTTGCAATTTTGCAAAACGGCCTCTTAGCGGAATAATTGATGCACTGCATTCTCCCTCTCTGCAAATTCCGGCAGCTTCTTCGGCGGACCGTAATACGCCGCCAGTGCACGGAACTCCCGTCGAAAGGCTTCCCGAAGCTCCGTCTCTGTCAGCGCCAGATGCCCGGTGTTGGCGAGGATGGCCAGTCCGTAGGAATAATACGTCATATCCCGGTGAAAGGCCCGGGCCGTGACCTCGTCATAGCCGAATTCGTCCATGACGGTCCGGATGATCTCCGGCTCCAGCACGTCCTCCTGATGGCGGCCCGGCTGGTTGTCCTCCAGGTACAGCCAGCGGAACAGCTGCTTTTCCTGGGCCGCGAACTGCACAAAGCCCATGCCGTAGCTGCTGTACCGACTATCGCACCCCTCATGCGCCCGCAAAGATTCCCGTACCCGCTGGGTATGCTGCTCGATGGCCCGCTGGGTCAGCGCGGACTTCAGCTCCTCCATATTACGGAATGACAGATAGATAGGCTGGGTGGAGCACCCCAGCGCCTTCGCCACACTGCGGGCGTTGATCGCCTCAAACCCGCCGATGCGGAGCACCGCCGCTGCGGCGTCGATGATGGCCTCTTTGGATATTCGTTTTGCTGCCGGCATTACGCTCACCTCAATAATCACTATATGTTATCAATAACAATACGTTATTATATGCCACTGTGCGGCCTTTGTCAAGCGCAAAAAAACAGCGCCCACGCACGCAGGCGGGGCGCTGTCATCCTTCTAATCCGGTTTGTTCAGCAGTACAGACACACTGAAGCGCCCGTTTTTCGCCAGTGTCCGCAGGCATAAACACGCATGATCTGACCGCCCTCCGGCATCACCGGAGGGTGGTTTTGCGCCGCTTGGGCTGTACAGCTATTTGTGAGAAAACGGTTGAGTTTTCCGTTAAAAACGTGCTATACTGAGCACACTACGCACAAAGGAGACCACACCATGCGAAAGCTTGAATGCCGCCGAGAGGCGCTGTTTCAATACCGGGGCCTGCCACCTGTTGGCATGGCCGTATCCATGGCGCTGCAGCACCTGGTGGCTATGATCGTGGGCTGCGTGACCCCAGCCATCATCATTGCCAACGTGGCCGGACTGGCGCATGACCAGCGGGTCCTGCTGATACAGGCATCGCTGGTCATGTCCGCCGTTACCACGCTGCTGCAGCTGTTTCCCATCGGTGGGCGCTTCGGCGCGGGGCTGCCGGTGGTCTTCGGTGTCAGCTTCGCTTATCTGCCCAGTATGCAGGCCATCGTCTCCGGCAGCAGCGGGTTGGCCGCTGTGTCGGGCGCTATGATCGTGGGCGGCGCGGTGGCAGCGCTGGTGGGCATCTTCATCAAGCCTATCCGCAGGCTGTTCCCGCCGGTCATTACCGGTACGGTAGTGTTCACCATCGGTCTGTCTCTGTACCCCACGGCCATCAACTATATGGCCGGCGGCACCGGCAACACATATGAAAGCGTTGTGGTGCAGCGGGGCCTGCCGGAAGCGCTGGTGTACGGATCCTGGCAGAACTGGGCTATTGCGGCATTTACACTGGCGGTGGTGCTGGTGCTGACCAATCGCGGCAGGGGCATTTTTAAGCTGGCGTCCATTTTACTGGGTATTCTGGCGGGCTACGCCGTCGCTTTTGGGGCCGGGATGGTGGATCTGTCCGGCATCGCGGGGGCCGGGTGGTTCTCTCTGCCGGAATTTCTGCCCTTTGGCGTGACGTTTGAGCCCTCGGCGTGCGTCGCACTGGGGCTGCTGTTCGCCATCAACGCCATTCAGGCTATCGGCGACCTGACGGCCACCACCGTGGGCGGCATGGATCGGGAGCCCACCACGCAGGAGCTGCGGGGCGGCATCGCAGCCTATGGCGTCAGCAACATTCTGACAGCGCTGCTGGGCGGTCTTCCCACGGCGACATACTCCCAGAATGTGGGAATTGTAGCCACGAATAAAGTTGTAAATCGCAACGTTTTTGCGCTGACCGGCGCGTTTTTACTGCTTGCCGGTATCATTCCGAAATTTTCCGCCGTACTCACCACCATCCCGCAATGCGTGCTGGGCGGGGCCACGGCGGCGGTGTTTTCCACCATCGCCATGACCGGCATGAAGCTCATCGCCGCCGAGGGGCTGACCGCCCGAAACACCACGATCGTCGGGCTTTCCGCCGCACTGGGTGTGGGCATTTCCCAGGCGGCAGAGGCCCTGGCACAGTTCCCGGAGGCGGTGACGACCATCTTCGGAAAGTCCCCGGTGGTGGTGGCCACACTGATGGCCGTACTGCTCAATCTGGTGCTGCCGCGGGAGGAAAAAAGCGAGAAATAGTGCTTTCTTTTGATACATTTGCTTTACTTTTTCTGTACCCGCCCTGTACTCTTTGCTTCCCTTTTTGTGCTTTTTTTGTAAGCAAAATGCAGCAAAAATGAAGTGACGGCCCCCGGCTGACGCCGGGGGCCGCTGAATATCTTTTTCGCTCGCTTGATCACCCCCGGCTGGTGCCGGGGAACGTTATCCTTTGTCTCGTTCGATCGGCATCGGCCGACACCGGGGCGGAATTCTGTACGGGGTCATTGGCGGATCAGCTGCACGGCGGAGATGTCCGCCGGCAGGGCGGCGGCAAAGGCCGCGCCGTCCGTCCTCTCCCCCACGATGCAGCCGTAGTGGGTGGGGACGGCGGTCCGGGGGCGGAGGGCGGCCGCCAGACCGGCGGCCTGGGCGGCGGTCATGGTGTAGGTGCCGCCCACCGGCAGGAAGGCGACGTCACACGACACGGACCGTGCATCGGGGGTATCGTCGGTATCGCCGGCCACATAGACCCGCCGGCCCTCCAGCGTGACCACATAGCCCACCCAGCGGTTCCCGCGGGGGTGGAAGGGCTTGCCGAGGTTATAGGCGGGCACGGCGGTGAAGGGCAGGTCCTTCACGGTGTACGCCTCTCCGGGCCGCACCGGCAGCAGCTGCGCCGGTGTAAAGCCGGCCTGCAGCGCCGCCGCCACACACGTCTCCGGCAGCACCAGCACCGCGTCGGGCTTCATCACCCGGCGGATATCCTCCGGGGAGAAGTGGTCATAGTGGTCGTGGGTGACGAATACCACGTCCGCATCGCAGGGCGCGTCCGCCACGCGGAAGGGGTCGAACCACACCGTCATCGCGCCGGCATAGCGGATGCTGCTGTGGCAGTTGATGGAAAAACGGCTCAAAATGTCATCCATGGAGCACCTCCCTTTTCTGTATCGCTTTCAGTATAGCACAGGCGGCGGAAAAGGGCAAGAAAGCCGGGGCGAGCCCTTGCGTTTCCGGCCAAAATATGGTAAGGTAACAGCCGTTGAGTCGTATCGTGCGGAGGTGCATACATACATGAAAGTTCTCCAGTGGTGCCGCGCCAACGCCATGCCGGTGATCGCGGTGCTGGCGGCGGCCGTTACCGCCGTATTCGTGCCGCCGGACAGCGCCTATCTCGGGTACTACGACGTGAAGACGCTCTCATGCCTGTTCTGCATACTGGCGGTGGTGTGCGCCCTGCGGGGCGCGGGACTGTTCCCCCTGCTGGCGCAGCGGCTGGTGCGGGCGTTTCACACGGTCCGCAGCGCCGTGACGGCGCTGGTGGTCGTTACGCTGATCGGCTCCATGCTGCTGACCAACGACACGGCGCTGCTGACGTTTCTGCCCCTGAGCTGGTTCGTGCTGAAGGGCACGGGGCAGACGAAGCACACGGCGCTGACGTTCATATTGCAGAACTGCGCCGCCAATCTGGGCGGGATGCTGACGCCCTTCGGCAATCCGCAGAACCTATACATATTTAATCATTATACGATCTCCAATGGGGAGTTCCTGACCATCATGCTGCCGCCGTTCCTGCTGTCCACGGCGCTGATCCTGGCGTGCTGCCTGCTGATTCCCCGGGAGACGCTGACGGTACCGGCGCAGGAGACGCCGGTGGACAAGCGCCGGTGCATCGTGTACGGCGTACTGTTCTGCACAGCTGCGGCCATGGTGCTGCGCGGCATACCGTATTGGCTGGGGCTGGCCGCCATCACGGCGGCGCTGCTGGTGCTGGACCGCCGGGCGCTGCTGGGCGTGGACTGGGGGCTGCTGGTGACGTTCGCGGCGTTTTTCACCTTCTCGGGCAATATGGCCCGGATAGAGCCTGTGCGGACACTGTTCCGGCAGCTGCTGGCCCACGGGGCCATGCCGGTGGCGGCGCTGACCAGTCAGGTCATCAGCAATGTGCCCGCGGCCATACTGCTCAGCCAGTTTACCGATGATTACCCGGCGCTGCTGGTGGGGGTGAACATCGGCGGGGCGGGGACGCTGGTGGCGTCGCTGGCCAGTCTGATCACCTTCCGGGAGTATACGAAGCACGTCAAGGGACAGACCGGACGGTTCCTGGCACTGTTCTCCGCCGTCAGCTTCGGCTTTTTGGCCGTGCTGCTGGCAGCCATGACGTTTTGGATGCAATAGGCCGTGCGCCGGGGCTGCACGGGGGAAAGGAGGCCGATGGGCCATGCTCAGCAATCTGCAAGTCTGCTTTAACGCCGTGGTGCCCCTGTTTCTTATTATGGGACTGGGCTACGGGGTCAAGTGTCTGGGCGGTATCCGGGTGGAGGACGTGCCCGGACTGAACAAGATGGCGTTCCGGTTCTTCATGCCGGTAATGCTGTTCTGGAACCTGTACACCTCCTCCATCGACCAGGCGTTACAGCCGAAGCTGCTGCTGTTCGCCGTGGGGGCCACGCTGGGGATGTACGGCCTGTCCCTGGCCATCGTACTGCCCACGGAGAAGGACCACGAGAAGCAGGGCGTGAAGATACAGGGTATGTACCGCAGCAACCTGGCCATTATCGGCCTGCCGCTGGCCACGGTGCTGGTGCCCGGGGCGGACATGGGGCCGGTGGCCATGCTGGCGGCCATCATCGTACCGCTGTTCAACGTGCTGGCGGTCATCACCCTGACGGCGTTCCGGGGCGAGAGACTGCCCGCCGGAAGGCTCATCAAAATGGTGGCCACCAATCCGCTGATCCTGGGTTCCGCCGTGGGGCTGGTGTTCCTGGGTACCGGCTGGAGGCTGCCTACGGCGCTGGAGTCGGCGGTGCACCAGGTGGCCGCCATGACCAGCCCGTTCATGCTGTTCCTGCTGGGGGCCTTCTTCCGGTTCAGCGGCCTGCGCCGGTACCGGAGGGACCTGATCGAAGTGTGTGTGGTGCGGCTGTTCCTGATGCCGGCGCTGCTGCTGACGGCGGCGTTTCTGATCGGCATACGGGGCGTGGGCTTCGCGGGACTGATCAGCGTGTTCGCCAGTGCCACGGCCATCGCCTCCTTCACCATGACACAGCAGATGGGCGGCGACGCGGAGCTGGCCGGGGACATCGTGGTGTCCACCAGTGCGCTGTGCATCGTGACCATGTTCGCCTGGTCGGTGCTGTTCAAGGCGCTGGGCGCGTTCTGAGACTGAAAAAGATACAAGACCGACGGCTCAGCCGTCGGTCTTTGTGTTGTCCGGTTTTTGTCCGTGCCGACGGCAGACGGCGCGGTAGATCACATAGCCCACACCCGCCACAGCGAGGGCGAGAGCGAAGGCAATGACCGCCGCCCGGTAGTTCTGCTCCCCCAGGGCACTGCCGCCCACGGTGGAGGTGACGATGGAGGGCAGGCGGCCCACTGTGGCGATCAGCAGCCAGGTCCCCCACGGCAGGTCCGTCAGGCCCGCGAAGTAGCACAGCAGGTCCTTGGGCGTACCGGGAACGGTGAAGATCAGCCAGAACAGGGCGGTGCGCTTGGGGGAGGTATGGAGGAGAAATTGGAGCTTTTCCAGCTTGTCCGCCGGAAAGAACACCTCCACCAGACCGCGGCCCCAGCGGCGGACCAGGGCAAAGACGGTCACGCTGCCCAGCACGGCACCGAGCAGGCACAGGGCCGTGCCCGCCCAGGAGCCGAAGGCGTAGCCCCCGGCGATCTCCAGCGGCTCGCCGGGGATAATGGCCACCAGCACCTGCAGAAACACCATGGCCGCGTAGGCCAGCGGCCCCCAGGCGCCGTGGCCGTCTACCCAGGCGCGGAACTGTTCCGGCTGGCGGGCAAAGCGGACCATGGGCCGCCCCACGAACCAGGCCAGCGCCGCCGACAGCAGAACGAATATGACGATGGCCAGTACGGACAGCGTTTTTTTCTGTTGTTCAGTCAGCGTGCGCTTCACGGGCGGCACCTCTTTTTCTTGTACTACCCGCAGGATACCACGATTTTCGGAAAATCATGTGAACGAAACGTTAAGATTTGCTTATAAAATGTCAGCCCCCGGGTTCCCGGGGGCTGCATTTTACTCATGAGTATGCACATTGATAAACTCCGCCTTCAGCTTGGAGTAGAGGATGGTCTGGCTGCTGTAGAGCCCGCAATAGCCGGAGAGCAGGTAGCTGAGGGCGCAGGCGGCGGCGAAATAGACCAGACCGCCGGAGCCGAAGAGCTCGATGCTGAGGATGACGGAGGCGATGGGGCAGTTCACCGCGCCGCAGAACACGGACACCAGGCCGATGGCGGCGGCAAAGGCGGGCGGCAGGCCCAGCAGTCCGCCGAACACGCAGCCGAAAGTCGCGCCCACGAAGAACGACGGCACCACCTCGCCGCCCTTGAAGCCGAGGCCGATCGACGTTGCGGGCTCGGCCCCCCCCCCCCCCCCTGGGAAGCCCCAGCCGATGGTGACGGCGGTGAAGGCCAGCTTCAACAGCCAGGCCCAGGGGTCCGCCTGTCCGGACAGGGCGCGCGCCACCACATCCATGCCCGCGCCGTTATAGTCCGTAGTACCCAGCAGCAGCGTGGCGGCTACGATCACGCAGCCGCCCGCGGCGGCACGGAGGAAGGGATCCTTCAGGACACGGGCGGCCAGGTGCTCGGTGATGTGCAGGCCGCGGCAGAAGAGGATACTCACCAGAGCGCAGCCCACAGCCAGCACCGCCACAAGGCCCAGAGTGGGCCAGGCCAGCGCCGGCATGGCCACGGTGAAGCGGGTGGGCTCCACGCCCATGAGGAGAGCGATGTAGTAGCCGGTCAGAGAGGCGGTGATACAGGGCAGCAGCCCGGCGTAGTACAGCACGCCCACGCTGATGACCTCCAGGGCGAAGATGGTGGCCGTCAGGGGTGTGCCGAAGAGGGCGGAGAACACGCCCGCCATGCCGCAGAGGGTGGCCAGGGGCAGGTCCTTCTCCCCCAGGCGCAGCAGCGTGCCGGTGCGGTAGCCGATGCCGCCGCCGATCTGGAGCGCCGCGCCCTCACGGCCGGCGCTGCCGCCGCACAGGTGGGTGATGACCGTGGAGACGAAGATCAGCGGCACCAGAAGGGTGGGTATTTTTTTGCCGAAGTGGACGGACTCGATGACGGCGTTGGTGCCCGCGCCCTCCAGCCGGCACAGCCTGTACAGCAGGGCGATGACCACGCCGCCCAGGGGCAGCAGGTACAAAATCCAAGGGTGGGCCAGGCGGACGTTGGTGGCACAGTCGACGCCCAGGTGGAACAGCGCGCCCACGAAGCCGCCCACGCCGCCCACCAGTGCGCCCACCGCCAGCCATTTCAGCAGGGCAGTGACGTACAGACTGTAGTGTGTGATGCGCTCCTTTACCTTCTCCATGGCCGTGCCGCCTCCTGTAACGTTCTCTTTGCAGACGATTATTCTACCATCTATGCGGGAGTGTGTCAAACCCTGTCGGATAAACTTTCAGCAGGGCTGAAAAATTTTCAGTTTATCTGACTTTTTTTCATTTTCCCTGTTGATTATGCCGCGGTGTTGCCGTATACTATATATTACCAAACGCAAAAGGCACAAGGAAGACCCAACAATATACAAATAGGAGGAAAACCACATGAAATACGGTCGTACTTTTAATTTCTCCGCCGGTCCCGCCATGATGCCGGAGCCCGTGCTGGAGGAGATCCGCGACGAGATGATGAACTACCGCGGCAGCGGTATGTGCGTCATGGAGATGAGCCATCGCTCCAAGGTGTTCCAGCAGATCATCGATGAGGCCGAGGCCGATCTGCGCGAGCTGATGAACATCCCCGACAACTACAAGGTGCTGTTCATCCAGGGCGGCGCTACCCTGCAGTTCGCCGCTGTGGCGTGGAACCTGATGAAGAACGGCAAGGCCGTGTACATCGAGACCGGCGCATGGTCCAAGAAGGCCATTGCCGAGGCTAAGAAGTACGGCGAGGTCATCGTAGCCGCCTCCTCCAAGGATAAGAATTACAGCTATATCCCCGACTGCTCCGATCTGGATATCCCCGAGGATACCGACTACGTGTACATCTGCGAGAACGAGACCATCCACGGCGTGACCTGGAACAAGCTGCCCAACACCAAGGGCCACGTCCTGGTGTCCGACCAGTCCTCCATGTTCCTGAGCAAGCCCTGCAACGTGTCCGACTACGGCATGATCTACGCCGGCGTGCAGAAGAACGTGGGCCCCGCCGGCATGGTGGTGGTCATCATCCGCGAGGATCTGATCCGCGAGGACATCGACCCCAAGATGCCCGTCTACATGAGCTACAAGACCCATGCCGACAACGGCTCCATGTACAACACCCCCAACTGCTGGGCGATCTACTGCTGCGGTAAGGTGTTCAAGTATCTCAAGAGCATCGGCGGCCTGGAGGAGATGCACAAGCGCAACATCGCCAAGGCCAAGGTCATCTATGACTTCCTGGATCAGTCCAAGATGTTCAAGGGCACCGTGGAGCCGGAGTTCCGCTCCCTGATGAATATCCCCTTCGTCACCGAAAGCGCCGAGCTGGACGCCGAGGTGGTGGCCGCCACCAAGGCCGCCGGTTACGACAACCTGAAGGGCCACAAGTCCGTGGGCGGCCTGCGCGCCAGCGTGTACAACGCCATGCCCATCGAGGGCGCCCAGGCGCTGGTGGAGTTCCTGAAGAAGTTTGAGGCCGAGCACACGAAGTAACGCACAAGGGGGATAACATCCCCCTTGTATATCCCCCTCACCAGCTGACATCGGTCACTGGTGAACGCCGCCCAAGGCGGCTGGGCCGTGGTATTTTTGCCACGTACACGCCGCGGCAAAAATGATCGCATTCCCCTCTTGGTCGGCAAATTCCGACAACAAAACGTATTTTAGAAGGAGAGTATTACCATGCGTATTCTGGTTACTGACGGTATGGATAAGACCGCGATGGCGGAGCTGCGTGAGATGGGTCACGAGGTCGTGGAGCAGTTCTATGAGCCCGATCAGCTGGGCAAGGCGCTGCGTGATTTCGACGTGGTGGTGGTCCGTTCCAAGACCAAGGTCCGCGCCAACCACATCGACGAGGCCAAGGGCAGCCAGCTGAAGCTGATCATCCGCGGCGGCGTGGGCGTGGACAACATCGACGTGGACTACGCCAAGGCCAACGGCATCGACGTGAAGAACACCCCCAAGGCCTCCTCCCAGTCTGTGGCGGAGCTGGCTATGGGCCACATGTTCTCCTGCGCCCGCTACATCTCCATCGCCGGCCACACCATGCGTGAGGACAAGTGGGAGAAGAAGGCCTACGGCAAGGGCATCGAGCTGCAGGGCAAGACCCTGGGTATCGTGGGCTTCGGCCGCATCGGCCAGCACCTGGGCGTGATGGCCAAGGCCATCGGCATGAAGGTCGTGGCGTTCGACATCTTCCACATCCCCGGCATCGAGGAGCAGCTGGGCATCCCCTATGTGGAGATGGATGAGCTGCTGGCCATGTCCGACTTCGTATCCGTGCACGCCCCCGCTGTGGACGGCGGCGCGCTGATCTCCGCCGAGAACATCGCCAAGATGAAGGACGGCGTGGTGATCATCAACACCTCCCGCGGCACCAACGTGGACGAGGCCGCCCTGCTGGCCGCCCTGGAGTCCGGCAAGGTGCGCGCCGCCGGTCTGGATGTGTACGCCGACGAGCCCGCCACCAACAAGGCGCTGTACAGCCATCCCATGGTGTCCTGCACGCCCCACATCGGCGCTGCCACCAACGAGGCCCAGAAGCGCATCGGCGCGGAGATCGTGGACATTATCAAGGCCATGTGACCTGCTGAAAAGCATATAAAAAAGAGACTGCTTTCGCAGTCTCTTTTTTTGCGCTTTTCTTTTGGCGGGCTGTGTCTCCGGGTGGGACACAGTGTCCTTTTCTTTGTACACCCCTTAGATGCACGCAGGGGGAAAAAGGTTCCATGGCTTTTGAAAGAATTTTTCTGTCCGTTTTTTTGGACAGCAGCTTTGCTATGATGGGGAAAACACAGCAAGGAGGACGTTTTTATGACAGCCATCACGATGATCTGCACGGTGTGCGGGGCGGCGGCGCTGAGCCGGGGCATACTGCGGCTGCTGGACGTTATCGACGGACAGGAACGCTGACGCAAGTAGACGTTGACAAGTTTTCTATCTGCCTATATAATATTTTCACCCAAAAAAGGCGATATCATCTCGCTAACTTTTTGTTTATGCTAATATTCTATATCAGATAGAGAGGTCTTGTATGGATATCTTTGAGAAGTGCTTTGCGCCGTCCCTGGCGGGGGAATTGAAGGAAAAGGGCGTGTACCCCTACTTCCACGCCCTGCAGTCCCGGCAGGATGTGGAGGTGCAGATGGAGGGCAAGCGCCGCATCATGCTGGGCTCCAACAACTATCTGGGACTGACTACGGACCCGGAGGTCATCGAGGCCGGCATCCGGGCGCTGGAGCAGTACGGCACCGGGTGCTCCGGGTCGCGGTTCCTCAACGGCACGCTGGAGATGCATCTGGAGCTGGAGGCGGAGCTGGCGAGGTTCCTGCGGAAGCCGGGGGTGGTGACCTTCGGCACCGGGTTCCAGTCCAACGTGGGCATTATCTCCGCGCTGGTGGGACGGCACGACTACGTGATCTGTGACCGGGAGAACCACGCCAGCATCTACGCCGGGTGCCAGCTGTCCTACGGCAAAATGCTGCGCTATCGCCACAGCGACATGGCGGAGCTGGAAAAGTGCCTGCAGAAGGTGCCGGAGACGGCCGGAGCGCTGATCGTCACCGACGGTGTGTTCTCCATGGGCGGCGACATCGCCAAGCTGCCGGAGATCTGCGCCCTGGCGAAGCAGTACGGCGCACGGGTCATGGTGGACGACGCTCACGGGCTGGGCGTGCTGGGCGAGGGTGGCCGGGGCACGGCCAGCTACTTCGGCCTGGAGGACCAGGTGGACGTGTACATGGGGACCTTCTCCAAGTCGCTGGCGTCCCTGGGCGGCTATATGGCCGCCAGCGCGGAGGTGGCGGATTTCGTGCGGCACGCATCGCGGCCATTCATCTTCTCGGCGTCCATCCCGCCGGCCAACTGCGCCACGGCGCTCTCGGCCCTGCGGAAGCTGGAGGCGCATCCGGAGCTGCCGGAGCGCCTGCGTGCCCTGAGTCTGTATGCCCGGAAGGGGCTGACGGACCGGGGACTGACCATCCGGCCCTCGGCGCTGGAGGCACCTACGCCTATCATCCCCATCTACACCTATGAGACGTACCGGACGCTGCGGGTAGCGGCGGAGATCTATGACCGGGGCGTGTATGTGAACCCCACGCTGCCGCCGGCCACGCCGGAGGGCGAGGCGCTGCTGCGGACCAGCTATATGGCCACCCACACGGAGGCCCTGCTGGACGAGGCCATGGACATCATCGGGGAGGTGATGGCCCGTGAGTAAGGTCGCTGTCGTCACCGGCGGCACCTCCGGCATCGGGCGGGCTACCGCCCTGGCGCTGAAGGACGCGGGCTATACCGTGTATGAGCTGTCCCGCCGGGCGGAGGGCGTGGAGGGTCTGCACCACATCTCCGCCGATGTGACGGACCAGCAGGCCGTCAACGACGCCGTGGCGCAGATCATGGAAGCGGAGGGGCGCATCGACGTGCTGGTGAACAACGCGGGCTTCGGCATCTCCGGGGCCATCGAGTTTACGGAGACGGCGGAGGCCAAGGCGCTGTTCGACGTCAACTTCTTCGGCATGGTGAACATGAACCGGGCCGTGGTGCCCCTGATGCGGCAGGCGGGCCGGGGAAGGATCGTGAACCTGAGCTCCGTGGCCGCGCCGGTGCCCATCCCCTTCCAGGCCTATTACTCCGCCACCAAGGCGGCTGTCAACGCCTACACCATGGCGCTGGCCAACGAGCTGCGGCCCTTCGGCGTAACGGTATGCGCCGTGATGCCGGGGGATATCCACACGGGCTTCACCGCCGCGCGGCGGAAGGTCAGCGCCGGGGACGCTATCTATCAGGGACGCATTTCCCGGTCCGTGAAGCGCATGGAGCACGACGAGGAGACGGGCATGGACCCTGCCAAGGCCGGGGCGTACATCGCCAGTGTGGCCATGCGGGAGGGACACCACCACCCGCTGTACGCCATACGTTTCGACTACAAGTTCTTCACCTTCCTGGCCAAGGTGCTGCCGGCACGGTTTTTGAACTGGCTCATCTACTGCCTGTACGGAAAATAAGGACAAAGGCCCTCCCCGGTGGGGAGGGCCTTCCTTTACACGATACGCCGCCCCTGGCTGAGCCGGGGGCGGCGTGGCTCACTTCTTCAGCTGAAGGGTCTTTTCGTAGGCGGCGATGACAGCGTTCATGGCGGCGGCGCGGAGGCCGCCCTCCTCCAGCGCGCGGACGCCGGCAATGGTGGTGCCGCCGGGGGAACAGATCTCATCCTTCATCTGCCCGAAGGGCTTGCCGCTCTCCAGGGCCAGCCGGGCCGCGCCCAGCAGCATCTGGGCCGCGAAGGTGTTGGCCTTGTCACGGGGCAGGCCGCAGGTGACGGCACCGTCGGCCAGGCCCTCCATAAACAGGCAGGCAAAGGCACCGCCGCAGCCGGCCACGGCGCTGCCCGCATCGATCAGGTGCTCCGGCAACGCCTCCAGCCGTCCGGAGGCGGCCATGTCCGCCAGGAAGGCGTCCAGCTGTGGTTTCGTCAGCAGGGCGTTGGCATCGTACAGCGTCAGCCCCGCCCCCACGGCGCAGGCGGTGTTGGGCATGATACGCAGGATGGGGCAGCCGGGAGCAGCCTGCTCCAGCGCGGCGATGGTGACGCCGGCGGCCATGGACACCAGCACGGGCTTGTCCGTCCGCTGCGCCAGCGTGGGGGCCAGCTGGGCCAGCACGCCGGCGATGAGGTTGGGCTTGACGCCCAGGAAGATATAGTCACAGGCAGCGGCGATGTGGGCAGCGGTGTCCGCCCGGGTCCCCAGCTCTGCTGCCAGGGCCTCCGCCTTGGCGGGAGTGCGGTTGTTGAGATACACATCTAAGGGAGAGACTTCCCTGACCAGGGCGCGGGCCAGCGCCCCACCCATGTTGCCGGTGCCGATAAAGCCATAGGTCATGGTGATACACCTCGTTCCTGATTTTTTGTCCATTATAATGCAGCGCGAGACGGAGTGCAACAAATAAATTCCCGCGGCGGGAGTTTCGCCGCCGCGGTGAGGACGAGGGACCCCTCATCCGGCGCTGCGCGCCACCTGTCTCCCTGCGGGTCGGTCGGTCCGCGGGTCTGACACGCCACCGGCGTGTCATTCAACGGCGCGGACCCCTCAAGGGGAAGGCTTTGGGAAAAAAAGAGGAAAAAGGACCGCCGGAAAGGCGGTCCTTTTTGCGGTATCGGTTTACTTAGCGGCCTTGGCGGCTTCACGGCCGGCGCGGAAGGCCTTGAGGTTCAGCTCCTTGACCTTGGCGGGGACCGTCTCGGCCACGACCTGCTCCCAGTCGATCTCGGGGCAGCCCAGGGAGTCGCACATGGCGCCGAAGAGCACCACGTTCATGCACTTGGGATTGCCCAGCTCAATGGCGATATCACTGGCGGGGACGGCGATGGTTTTAAAGTTCTTCTGCATGGCCTCGATGCAGCCCTCGGGATACGCCTCGGCACCAGAGGCGATGGTGGTGGACTTGATGGCATAGTCATTGATGACGGCCACGCCGTTGGGGTTCAGGAACTCCGCGTAGCGGACAGCCTCCATTTTCTCCAGCGCCACCATGATATCGGCCTCGCCCTTGCCGAACACGGGGCCGTAGACCTTCTTGCCCCAGCGGACCTGGGTGGACACGGAGCCGCCGCGCTGGGCCATGCCGTGGACCTCGCTCTGCTTGACATCGTAACCGGCCTTCATAAAGCCGTTGGACATGATCTTGGAGATCAGGATGGCGCCCTGACCGCCAACGCCGACCAACAGGCAGCTTTTCACATCGTTCATGTTACTTCTCCTCCTTTTCAATAGCACCAAAGGGGCAGGCCTGGGCGCAGACGGTACAGCCCACGCACTGGGTACGGTCGATGAACGCCTTGCCGTTCTCCATGGAGATGGCGGGGCAGCCCACCTTCAGGCAGCTCTTGCAGCTCTTGCACTTGTCGGCGTTGACGACGCACATACCGGTGTCGTGCTTCACGCGCTTGATAAGCAGGCAGGGACGGCGGGTGACGATGGCGGGGTGCTTGCCCTCGTTCAGGGCGGCCACAGCGTCGTCCACGGTCTTCTTCATGGCGGTCAGGTCCTGAGGATCCACGGTGAAGACAGGGGCGAAGCCATAGGCCTCCAGCACCTTCTCCACGCTGATCATGGGGGCGGGCTCGCCCATCAGGGTGAAGCCGGAGCCGGGGTTGTCCTGGTGGCCGGTCATGCCGGTGATGCGGTTATCCAGCACGCAGGGGATCATACGGCCGTTGTTGTAGATGATCTCGGCCGCGCCGGTCATGCCGGAGTGGAAGAACGTGGAGTCGCCCATGACGCCGAAGACCACCTTATCGGTGACGCCCTCGCGCTGGAAGGACTTGGCCATGCCCATGCCGGCGGAGAAGCCGCCGCCCATGCAGATACACACGTCCATGCAGTTCAGCGGAGGCGCGAAGCCCAGGGTGTAGCAGCCGATGTCGCCGGTGACCACGTAGTTCTTGTTCTTGGACAGGGTGTAGAAGAAGCCGCGGTGGGGGCAGCCGGGACACAGGGCGGGGGGACGCTTGGCGACCTTGACCTCGTCCACGGTCTTGTACGCGGGCTTGATGCCCAGCACGCGCTCGCGCACCAGCTCGGTGTTCAGCTCATACAGCTTGCCGGTCAGTTCCTTGCCGACGCAGTCGATGCCGGCGGCCTTGATCTCGTCCTCCATGAAGGGATCCAGCTCCTCGATGATGTAGAGCTTCTCCACCTTCTTGGCGAAGTCGCGGATCAGGTCCATGGGCAGCGGATAGGTCAGGCCCAGCTTCAGGAAGGACGTACCCTCGGGGAACACCTCCTTGGCGTACTGGTAGCTGATGGAGGCGGTGATGACGCCAACCTTGCCGTCGCCCAGCTCCACCTTGTTCAGACCGTTCTCCAGGGCGCGGGTGCAGCCGTACTCGGCCAGCTTCACCAGACGCTCCTCCACGATGGGGTGGTTCAGGTAGGCGTTGGCGGGGGCGCAGACGTACTTACGGGTGTTGCGTGCATAGGCGGGGGCCACGTGCTCCACACGCTCGCCGAACTCCACCAGGCCCTTGCTGTGACAGACGCGGGTGGTGGTGCGGTAGAGCACGGGGGTGTCGAACTCCTCGGAGATCTCGCAGGCCAGGCGGACAAAGTCCTTGCACTCCTGGGCGTCGCTGGGCTCCACCATGGCGATCTTGGCGGCGCGGGCATAGTGGCGGTTGTCCTGCTCGTTCTGGGAGGAGTGGCAGGAGGGATCGTCGGCGGTGACGACCACGTAGGCGCCGTTGACGCCCATGTAGCCGGCGGTGAACAGGGGGTCGGCGGCCACGTTCAGGCCCACCATCTTCATGGTGCAGAAGGAACGGGAGCCGGCCACGGACGCGCCGTAGGCCACCTCGGTGGCGACCTTCTCGTTGGGGGCCCACTCACAGTACACGTCCTTACCGTACTGGGGCAGGTTCTCCAGGATCTCGGTGCTGGGGGTTCCGGGATACGCGGAACAGACCTTGATACCGGCTTCGTAGACGCCGCGGGCGGTGGCCTCGTTACCGGACATCAGATGTTTCATAGCAGTTTCCACCTTTCTTGTCTTTTTTCCTCTTATTTCCACTTGCAAATCAAAAACGGTTTATCTATATTCCTGCCGGAATATCAGATCAATACTGGCCGGCCTCCTGCTGGCCGCGGAGGACCCGGAGGGCACCCTCCGCCAGGGAGCGCATCTCCTCCTCGCCGGGCAGGCGGATGATGGGCGCGATCTTGCCCACATAGGCGGTGATGTCGTCGCAGAAGAAGTCCTCGTAGGCCATGCCGGCGGTGTAGACGATGGCGTCCACGTCAAAGTGCAGCACGGCGGCCATGGCACCGATGTCCTTGGCCAGCTGGTAGACCAGGGCCTGATAGGCCTCCACGGCCTTGGGGTCGCCCTCCACCACCTTGGCGCAGACCACGCGGAAATCGGTGGTGCCCAGGTAGGAGAACATACCGGCGCGGCGGCCGAAGGTGCGCTTGACCTCGTCCTTGGTCTTGCCGGAGAAGCAGTAGCTGATGAGCTGGTTCACCGGCAGGCCGCCGGCGCGGTCCATGCCCATGGCGCCCTCGTCCTTGACGTTGCAGACATCCACCACGCGGCCGTGCTGGTGGGCACCCACGCTGACGCCGCCGCCCAGGTGGCAGACGATGAGGTTCACGTCCTCATACTTCTTGCCCAGCTTCTCGGCGGCCTTGCGGCCCACGGCCTTGTGGTTCAGGGCGTGGAACTGGCACAGACGGCGGAACTCGGCAAAGCCGGTGTAGTGCGCCACCTCGGTCATCTCGTCCACGCAGACCGGGTCCACAAAGAAGGCGGGAATGCCCACCATGTCGCCCAGCTTACGGGCCAGGTAAGCGCCCAGGTTGGAGGGATGCTCGCCGTAGGGCGCGGCCTCTACGTCGGCCATGACCTTGTCGTTGACGGCGTAGGTGCCGGAGGGAATGGCCCGGTACAGACCGCCGCGGCCGCAGACGGCGGCAAAGTCGGACAGCTTATAACCGGCCTCGGTGACGGCCTTGAGAATGGCCTCCTTGCGGTAGTCCGCCTGGTCGATGACCCGGGGGAAGCGGTCCAGCTCCTCGGCGGAGTGGTCGATGGTCACTTTGAAGAGCTGTTCCTCGTCCTCGAACACCGCGATCTTGGTGGAGGTTGCGCCGGGGTTGATGATCAACAGCTTCATAGTCTCTCTCCTTTTCTGTCACGCCCGGCGGGCGGTTTTCGTTAAACTTTTCACCGAACCACTCGGTGATTATACTTTATTATGGCACCGCCGATCCGGGATGTCAACGGCCTTTTGCGTTTTTTCAAAAGCTCGTCGTTTCGCACAAAAAAACACCGTGAACGCTGTTGAAAACAACGTTCACGGTGTTTAACTACTTCCCCTTGCCGCAGGGCTGTCCGCTCAGATATCATTTGCCATTTCGCCTATCATTCCCAGCATATCCCTCAAGGCCGTTATCCCCGGTACTGCCAGCACATTGATGAGGATCACCGTAATGATAAGCACAACCAGCCCGCCGATAAGACCCACCAGCGACAGCACGAAGGCTATCGTTCGCTTGTCTCCGGTATAGCCCTCTTTCTTTGCCTTGTCAGTCCATACCAAGCCGAGGATGCCCAGTACAACAGATGCCACGGCAGAGTAGCCGAAAAACCAGAATACCACGGCGGCAATGCCCATTATCAAGCCCGCAACAGCTGTGTTTTCGCCCGGCTCCCGCCCACTCTCCGGCGGCCGCCTCTCTTCACTCTTACCCATCCGCTCCTCCTTTTCTGTGTATGCCTTTACTCCTCCTCGTGCTTCCAGCCCTCCAGCAGCGCGGCGGCCATACGGCGGCCGCGGCGGGGCAGGTCGAAAGCACCTTCGTAGATACGCCACTCCAGCAGCATACCGCGGTGCAGGGCCACCAGGTCCGCCACCAGCTCCTCGCGGTCGCGGTCGGGGTGGATCGTGCCCTCCTGCTTGCAGCCGTCCACCAGCTCACGCAGAACGCGGAAATACACGCGCTTCTCGTTGTCCCGCAGGATGCCCTGCTGGGGATAGCGGATGCCGTGGATAAAGCTGCGGTAGAGGGACGGGTCCTCGGCGCTGATGACCAGGGTCTGACCCACAAAGTCCAGCAGCTTATCGTGCCAGGAGTTGGCCTCGTCGGCCAGGTAGCTCTCCTCCAGCACGCTGTACTGGGCGTCCACGCTGCTGGTCACCTGGATGACCAGCTCGTCCTTGCTCTTGAAATAGTGGTAGATGTTGCCCACAGAGCAGCCCACCGCCTGGGCGATCTGCTCCACAGAGACATTCTCAAAGCCCTCCTTGTCGAACAGCTCCAGCGCTACGTTCTGGATACGACTACGCATTTCCAGGGCCTGTTTTTTCCGGGGGGTAAGCTCTTTTTTCATAGAGATATACGCACTCCTTCGGTGAATGGTTTTTTCTATCATAACAAGTTTTGGGCGGCAGGTCAAGGCATGAACGCGCCGGAAAACAATAAGTTTGGAAATTTTGAAAAAAGGGGTTGACAATTCAGCCGGTACATACTATAATCTCACTTGTTCGACGCGCGAGTGGTGGAATTGGCAGACTCGCTAGATTCAGGTTCTAGTGCTCACTACGGGCGTGCGGGTTCAAGTCCCGCCTCGCGCACCAAAAGAAAAGAGACATCCTTTCGGATGTCTCTTTTCTTTTGGTGCGGCGATTTTGCTGCGCGAAAACCAAGGCTGCCAGCGGCGGCCCTTGACATGGCACCCACTCCGGGACAAAAAAGGAGACGGCAAAGGCCGTCTCCTTTTTTGCTTGTAAACAGTCAACCGATAAATCCGCCCATATCCGGTACACCGTTATCCGGCGGACCGTCCATAGTATCATCGTGGTCGCCGTCCGGCATATTGAAGTCGTCGTCCGCCTCGTCGCCAAAAAAGCCGTTCCAGCCGCCCAGCATCATAAAGGCGTCCTCCACCACGATCTCGTCGTGGCCCTCGATCAGCTCACGCTGGTAGTTCAGCACGGAGCCGGTAACGGTGGTCACGTTGCCGTCGCTGTCCGCCATGTTGACGGTGTAGGTGGGGGCGGTGTGCATGGTGCAGACGGCGGTGGGGGCATTATCCGCCGCCACCAGGGCTGTGTAGACGCGGCTGCCGCGGACATCCAGGGCACAGTTCTCCGATGCCAGCATACCGCTGTCGGCGCAGACGGCCACGCTGGTCAGGCCGGAGCAGGAGAAGAAGTCCTTGTCGGGCAGGTCCTCGTGGATGGCGCTCATGACCTTGCGGAACACAGCGGAGCAGGGGTTGCCGCTGGCCACGATGCGCTGGTTGTGCTCATAGCCCGCCCACACAGCACAGCTGTAATAGGGCGTATAGCCCACGAAGTAACGGTCCTTGTTGCTGTTGGTCGAACCGGTCTTACCGGCGATGTGCATACCGCTGAACTGTGCCTCGTAGCCGGTACCGTTGAGAGCGGCCTCCTGCAGCAGATGGTTGATGATCGCCGCCGTGGTGTTCTTCATGGCCACGGTGGACTGGGCCTCGTTCTCCAGCACCACGTTGCCGTTGGCGTCCTCCACACGGATGAAGGTACGGGGCTTGGTGTACACGCCCTCGTTGACGAAGGCGGCGTAGGCCGCGGACATCTCCTCGGTGGTGACGCCCTTTTCAAAGCCGCCCAGGGCCATATTGCCCACCTGCTGAGAGTCGGTATAGGTCAGGTTCTCGAAGCCCAGCTTGTCCACCAGGAAGTCGTAGGAATTGCTGACGCCGTAGGCCAGGTTCGTCCGCACGGCACAGGTATTCAGGGACTGGGCGATGGCGGTGTGCAGCGCCGTCAGGCCCTGATAGCGCCAGTTGGCGTTGCGGGGCCAGACCTCGCCGTTGAGCAGCATGGGATAGTCGTCGATGACCGACGCGCCGTTGATGGTGCCGTCGTCCAGTGCCGGGGCGTAGGTGGACACAGGCTTGATGGCAGAACCGCACTGCCGGGCGTTCACAGCCCAGTTCCAGCCGCGGTCCACCACCTTTTCACCGGCACCGCCGATCATAGCCACCACATAGCCGTTGGTGGGATCCACGATGGTCAGGGCGATCTGCAGCTGATCCTCCACCTGCTCACCGGCGGCGTTGGTATAGCTGCTGGTATAGGGGATATTCTCCAGATTATAGCACACATCCTCCGCGATCTTCTGATACTTGGGATTCTGGGTGGTGTAGATCTTGTAGCCCTTGCTGTAGACCATGTTGATGGCCTGGTCGTAGGCGGAGACCTTCTTGCCCTCGCTGTTGACCTTTTCGGTGATGCCCAGCTTCTCCACCAGTGCCTCGGCCACATCGGTGATCATGGCATCGGTGAACCAGGAGTTGCTGCCCTTGATGGTGGGGGTGCTGTCATCCGCCGGGGAGTCGGTATCGTCGCTGGTATCGGTGGTATCCTCCGTGTCCGGCTCGGTGCCGGTACCGTCGCTGCCCACATACTTGCCGGAGATGGTAAAGCCGTTGGCGAACTGGATATCCTCGGCCACGGCGGCGTCATACTCTTCCTGGTCGATCTTGCCCTGAGAGAGCATCTCGCTGAGGATGGTCAGCTGGCGCTCCCGGTTGTTCTCGCGGGTCCAGGAGCTGATGAAGGGATCGTACATGGAGGGGTTGTTGGTGATGCCCATCATGCTGGCACACTCGGCCAATGACAGCTCGGACACGTCCTTGCCAAAATACACCCGCGCCGCCGTCATCACGCCGGAGCAGCGCTGGCCGAAGTAGACCTCGTTCAGGTAGGCTTCAAGGATCTCGTCCTTCTCGTAGCGCTTTTCCAGCTCCAGCGCGCGGTAGATCTCCGTGATCTTGCGCTTGACCGTCACCTGATTGTCGCCGGTGACGTTCTTCACCAACTGCTGGGTGATGGTGGAGCCGCCCTGCACGTTCTTGCCGAACAGGGTGTACAGAATGGCGCGGGTGGTACCCTTCCAGTCCACGCCGTGGTGCTTTTCAAACCGCTTGTCCTCAATGGCCACCGCTGCATCCTGAAGGTACTTGGGAATGTTCTCCAGGTCCACCCAGATGCGGTTTTCGTCCATGTACAGCGTTTGGTACATGACCCACTCCTGGGTGTCGGGGTCCTGGTAATACAGCTCGGTGGAGACCTGGGTCTCGAATTCGTCCAGATAGACCTCCACCTTGCCGCGCATGGCGCTGTTGATGTACGCCATGAAGATACCGGCGAAGATGGACGCCGTAAGCACGAACACCAGCAGCAGCGTGCCGATGATGCGTCCGGCCTTCTTCCAGCCGTTCTTCTGCTTAGGGGTCATGTTCCGCACACGCTCCTGCGCGTCATGCTGCACGCGCCGCGCACCCTCGGCGGCACTGTGCTCTACCCGGCGCGCACCCTCCTTTGCCTCGTTTTCTATGTGCCGGGCGCTCTGCCGGATGCGTCCCCAAAAGCCGGTGGACGACGACCGTCTGCGCTTGTTCTCACTCAAGACAGGGCACCTTCCTTTCTTTATTGATGTTCCTGTGTATTCTTTTCGTTCTGGGGTCAAAATTCACATACCAATCCACTATAAGGAACATTCTACCATACTTGTCAAATGCAAAAAAGAGGATTTTTTGCAGAAATCCGCCCGTTTGGCTGCTCAATTCCCGTTATTTTCCCCCATTCCACCGATTTTCAGTCCGACAGATGGCAGAAACTGCCGAATGCTTCCACTTGCGTTTTCTCCAGCTTTCGGGTATACTATGGATATAAAGACAAAGGAGGACTCTCCCATGAGCGAGGAATTCGGCCCCAACTTCATCACCCTGACCGACGAGGACGGCAACGACATTGAACTGGAATACGTGGACGCACTGGAGCTGGACGGCCAGACCTACATGGCGTTCTTCCCCGTGGTGGAGGATGATGCCGACGAGGAAGCCGCCGAGGAGTACGGCCTGGTGATCCTGAAGTCCGTTATGGAAAACGGCGAGGAGCTGCTGAGCACCTTGGACAGCGACGAGGAGCTGGAGAAGGTCTACGACCTGTTCATGGAGCAGATCCTGTCCGACGAGGACGAGTGATCTTTCGACGGGATTTTTCGTCCTGCCGATGGCGAGACGCCGCCGGCTGCGCCGGAAAATGGCTGGATTTTTCGCCAAGACGAGGCGCGGCGGTGCAGCGAAAAAGATACACGCCACTCCTTCGGCAGGATTTTTCGTCCTGCCGATGGCAAAGCGGCGATGGCGTACTTTCTGTACGTCGAGCCGATTTGACGAAGGCAGGGCGGAAAATTGAGCGATGGGCAGCGGTTCTATTTATCCTGACATTGGTTATACGGGACGTCGGATCGGCAGATGGTTTGCAGGCCTCCCGCCTGCCGTATGCGGGCGGATGCTGGAAGCAGTAAAGTCAGCCGGAGACGACCCACCTGCGAGTTGTGCAGGTTATAACATGGCCGCTGCCTGTCGCTGAGCACAAGACCCCCATTCCGAAACGGAATGGGGGTCTTGTGCTCAGTGAGCGCGGTAAAATGTTCACAAATTCCAGGCGTTTCCCTCTTGCGAAAAGGTGCGGTATACGATATAATGACCGAGTATGTTACCAAACAAGGGCGTATTGCGCCCAAAATCGAGAGGAATGAATTTCAATGAGCGCATCAAGAGAAAAGAAGATCCGGCAGGATCTGGCGGCCCAGGGCGTCACCGACCCCAAGAAGATCCGCGAGGCGGAGGAGAAGGCCAAGGCACGCAAGAACAATATCCTGTACGGCGTGATCGCCGGCGTGTTCGTGATCGTGGCCGCGGTACTGCTGGTGTATAACTCCGGCGTGCTGCAGCGCAGCGCCACCGCCGTGACCATCAACGGTGAGAAATATACCGCCGGGCAGGTGGAGTATTTCTACGCCAACGTGAAGAGCAGTCTGTTGAAGAGCAGCTATGCCAGCTTTTACGGCATCGATACGTCCAAATCCCTGGACCAGCAGGTGGTGAGCGACACCATGAAGACCGCGCTGGGTATCGAGGACGAGGGTGATGTCACATGGGAGCAGTATGTCCGCGACACCGCGGTGAAGCAGCTGGCCATGTACGTGCTGACCGCCCAGGAGGCTGAGGCCAACGGCATGGGCGCCGATGAGCACACCCAGGAGGAGCTGGATGCCACTATGGAGGAGCTCAACGCCGCCGCCAAGCAGAACGGCTACTCCACGAAGACGTATCTGAAGCTGATCTACGGCAAGAACATGACCGTGGATACCTTCAAGGAGATGGTACAGCTGGTGGACGTGGCCACCCATTACCAGAGCCACTACGCCGAGGAGCTGACCTACACCGTCAGCGACCTGGAGACCTACTATCAGGGCAACAAGAGCAGCTTTGACGTGGCCAGCTATGAGTCCCTGTACTTCAAGGGTACCGCCGACAGCACCAAGGACGATGACGGCAACACCGTGGAGCCCACCGATGAGGAGAACGCCGCCGCCAAGGCCAAGGCCGAGAGCGATGCCGCCGCTGTGCTGGCGCGCGTGCAGGACGGCGAGGCGCTGGAGGATGTGGCCAAGGATTATGAGTCCGCCAGCTACACCAGCACCGATGCCGGCAGCAACAACGGCAGCGACGTGGCCAACTGGGTATTTGACAGTGCGCGCAAGGCCGGCGACAGCGCCGTTGTGGCCAGCGATTCCAACTGCTATGTGGTCGTGTTCCGCAGCGTGGGCCGTCAGGAATACGCCACCAAGGACGTGCGCCACATCCTGTTCAAGGTAGACGAGAGCGCGCTGGACAGCGAGGCCGAGACCTATGAGGCCGACCTGCAGGCGGCTAAGGATGCGGCCAAGGCCGCAGCCGAGGACGCGCTGGCCCAGTGGAAGGCCGGCGAGGCCACCGAGGACAGCTTCGCGGCCCTGGCCAACGAGCTCAGCACCGATGCCGGCAGCAACACCAACGGCGGTCTGTACACCAAGATCTACAAAAACCAGATGGTCACCGAGTTCAACGACTGGTGCTTCGATGCGAGCCGTCAGTCCGGCGACACCGGCATCGTATACGGCGAGAGCTCTAACTACAAGGGCTATCATGTGATGTACTTTGTGGGCGACGATGTGCCCTACTGGCAGGTACAGGCCGAGAACGCTCTGCGCAACACCGACACCGAGGCCTGGCTGGACGGTCTGCTGGACAGCGCCGAGGTGGTGCAGGAGAACGGCATGAAGCACGTGGGCTGATGACCGCCCCTTCTTCGAGTCTATGAACGAGCGTTTTCTCAGAACAGAAATGATATTGGGCGCACCCGCTTTGGACAAACTCCGCCGCAGCCATGTGGCGGTGTTTGGTCTGGGCGGTGTGGGCAGCTACGCCGCTGAGTGCCTGGCACGCAGCGGCGTTGGCACGTTGACACTGGTGGACCAGGACACGGTATCCGTATCCAACATCAACCGCCAGCTGTGCGCGCTGACCTCCACCGTGGGGCAGTACAAGGCGGAGATCGCGGCGGCACGTGTGCGGGACATCGACCCGGACACGGTGGTATACCCGATCTGCGCCACCTATGACGCCGCCCATCGGGAGGAATTTTTCTCCCGGAAATTCGATTACATCGTGGACTGCATCGACCTGGTCAGCTGCAAGCTGGACCTGATCCAACAGGCCCGCCTGCGGGGAATTCCCATCCTGTCGGCCCTGGGCACCGGCAACAAGCTGGAGCCCGAGCTGCTGCGGGTCACGGATATCTCCAAGACCAGCGGCTGCCCGCTGGCCCGGGTCATGCGGAAGGAGCTGCGTACCCGGGGGATCCACCACCTGAAGGTGGTGTTCAGCCCGGAGCTGCCCCACGAGACACAGCAGCTGGAAGCACCGTCACCCGGACGGCGCAGCGTCCCCGCCAGCGTGGCGTGGGTACCCTCTGTGGCCGGCCTGATGATGGGCGGCACGGTGGTGCGGGATATTATCGAAGATGGAGGCCTTGTACCATGATATTGACAGGCGCGCTGGTCAACGGCGGAGCCATTGTCGTCGGCGGCCTGCTGGGCACCTTCGGCGGCAAGCTCATGCCGGAAAAAATGCGGCAGACGGTGCTTGGCGCTACGGCGCTGGTGTCCATGGGCATCGGCATCTCCGGCGCCATCGGCAGCAGCAACCAGCTCATCCCCATACTGTCGCTGGTCATCGGCGCCGTCATCGGCGAGCTGCTGCACATTGAGGACGGCGTCACCCGGGCGGGCGACTGGCTGCAAAAGAAATTCGGGAAAATGGGTCCCATCACCGACGGCTTCGTCAGCGGCTCGCTGGTGTTCGCCGTGGGCGCTATGGCGGTGATGGGTTCGCTGGACAGTGGTCTGAAGAACGACCACGGCATCCTGCTGGCCAAGTCTGTCATCGACTTTGCCGGATCCGTGGCCTTTGCCAGCTCCATGGGCATCGGGATCGTCTTTTCCGGATTGTCGGTGCTGGCGGTGGAAGGTGTGATGACGCTGCTGGCCTCCCTGCTGACAGGGGTGCTGACCGACGCGGTCATCACCGAGATCTCCGTCACCGGGTCACTGATGATCATCGGCATCACCCTGAACGTGCTGGGCGTCACCAAGCTGCGTATCCTGAACATGACGCCGGCGCTGCTGCTGCCCGTTCTGCTGTGCAAATTCATGTGAGCGCTTTAATTAAGAGGAGTACATAGCATGGCTTTTGAAGGCTATACACAGGAGACACTGGACTTTCTGTGGGGCATTCGGTTCAACAACGAACGCTCCTGGTTTCTGGCGCATAAGCAGGACTATGAGGCACATCTCCTGGCCCCCACCCGTGCGCTGGGCGAGCAGGTGTATGAAGCCCTGCACGCGGCATTCCCCAAGGAGCCGTTTCTGCTGAAGCTCTCCCGCATCTATCGGGATGCCCGACGGCTGCACGGGAATGGACCGTACAAGGACCACCTGTGGTTCTGCGTCCGCGCCGGCGGCGAGGACTGGACGGGGCGGCCCACGTTTTACTTTGAGATCGGGCCGGACTATTACAGCTACGGCATGGGCTTTTGGGCGCCGAAGGCGGCGCTGATGGAGGCGTACCGCAAGGCCGTCGACGAGCATCCCGAGGTGCTGGAAAAGCTGGTCAAAAGGTTCAATAAACAGGCGCAATTCACGCTTTCAGGCCCGGAATATGCCAGGAAAAAGACCGCCCCCTCTCCCCTGCTGGCGGCGTGGTACAACAAGAAGTCTATCAATTTACAACATGACGCCGCGCCGGACGAGCGTATGTTCTCGCAGGAACTGGCACAGGATATCATTGAGGGCTTCCGGACACTGATGCCGCTGTACAAGTATTTTGATGGTCTGTGCGCCGCGGAAATGGTGTAAAAAACCGCCCTTTTTGGGGTTGACAGCGGGCAAAAAAGCGGGTAAAATACCCCATAATGAATGAGGGAGTAATTCCGCAGCGCCGGTTTTGGCGCGGCGTGGCACACCGTCATCCCGGCGCGGCAGCGCCCGATGTGTCCTGAAAGAATGAGACTCATGCACAGACATAGCCTGTCCGTGCATGAGTTTTTTGTTGTCCTTTGGTTCATTTTCTGTTTCGCTTTTTGTTCTGCTTTTTTGCTTCAAATTATAAAACCATGATATAAAGGAGTAATAGACGATGGAAAAGGAATACAACCGCAGTCCGCAGGAGGTGCTGGAGGAGCTGGGCTCCTGTCCCACCGGTCTGACAGAGGCGGAGGCGGCTGAACGTCTGGCCAAGCACGGCCCCAATAAGCTGAAGGAGGCGGAGAAGCCCTCCCTGCTGCAGCGGTTCCTGACACAGCTGAAGGACCCCATGCTGCTGATCCTGATGGCAGCGGCGGCGGTGTCCGCCGTGACCAACGCACTCAGCGGCGAGAGCTTCACCGAGGTGTTCATCATCCTGGTGGTGGTGCTGCTGAACGCGGTGCTGGGCGTGGTGCAGGAGAGCAAGGCCGAGGCGGCCATCGAGGCCCTGCAGACCATGACCGCCGCCAAGTGCAAGGTGCTGCGGGACGGCCACCAGGTGGTCATTGAGAGCAGCCAGCTGGTGCCCGGCGACGTGGTGCTGCTGGAGGCCGGCGACGCCGTGCCCGCCGACGGACGGCTGCTGGAGAGCGCCTCCATGAAGATCGAGGAAGCGGCGCTGACCGGCGAGAGCGTCCCCGTCACCAAGGCGGTGGGGCTGCTGACCGGAGACAATGTTCCCTTGGGCGACCGGAAAAATATGTGCTATATGGGCAGCACGGTGGTCTACGGCCGCGGCAAGGCAGTCATCACCGCCACCGGCATGGACACGGAGATGGGCAAGATCGCCGGTGTGCTGGCCCAGACGGAGCAGGAGCAGACGCCCCTGCAGCGCAAGCTGAATGAGCTGGGCAAGACCATGAGCAAGCTGGTGCTGGGCATCTGCGTGTTCATCTTTATCTTTGACCTGGTGGTGGCCGGCGAGTTCACGCTGGACACCGTGCTGAGCACGTTTATGGTGGCCGTTTCCCTGGCGGTGGCGGCCATCCCGGAGGGACTGGCCACGGTGGTGACGGTGGTGCTGAGCATCGGCGTGACCAACATGAGCAAGCAGCACGCCGTGATCCGGCGGCTGACGGCGGTGGAGACGCTGGGCTGTACCCAGGTCATCTGCTCCGACAAGACCGGCACCCTGACACAGAACAAGATGACCGTGGTGGAGCACACCGGCCCCACGGAGCTGTTGGCCACAGCCATGGCGCTGTGCAACGACGCCGCGCTGGAGGAGAACGGCGCCATCGGCGAGCCCACGGAGGCGGCGCTGGTGAACTTTGCCGCTGCCCAAGGGCTGAAGAAGCCTGTGCTGGAGAGCCGCCAGCCCCGCTGCGGCGAGGCCCCCTTTGACTCCGGCCGGAAGATGATGTCCACCATCCACCGCACAGACAACGGCTTTATCCAGTACACCAAGGGCGCGCCGGACGAGGTGCTGCGCCGGTGCACCAGCTATACGGAAAGCGGACAGATCCTGCCCCTGACTGAGGAAAAGCGCACCGCCATCCTGGCGGAGAACAAAGCCATGGCCGACAAGGCCCTGCGGGTCCTTGCGGCGGCGGAGCGCCTGTACGACGCACTGCCCGACCGGCAGGAGCCGGAGGACCTGGAGCAGGACCTCTGCTTCATCGGTCTGGCGGGCATGATCGACCCCATCCGCCCGGAGGTCAAGGCCGCCGTGGCCGAGTGCCGCGCTGCGGGCATCCGCCCTGTGATGATCACCGGCGACCACAAGGACACCGCCGTGGCCATCGGCAAGGAGCTGGGCATCATCACCGACGCCAGCCAGGCCGTTACCGGCAGCGCGCTGGACAGCCTCACCGATGAGGAACTGGACAAGGCGGTGGAGAAGTACAGCGTCTATGCCCGGGTGCAGCCGGAGCATAAGGTCCGCATCGTCAACGCCTGGCGGCGCAAGGGCGCCATCACCGCCATGACCGGCGACGGCGTCAACGACGCGCCCTCCATCAAGTCCGCGGATATCGGCGTGGGCATGGGCATCACCGGCACGGACGTGACGAAAAACGTGGCGGACATGGTGCTCAGCGACGACAACTTCGCCACCATCGTCACCGCCGTGGAGGAGGGCCGCCGGATCTATGACAACATCCGCAAGGCCATCCAGTTCCTGCTGGCCAGCAACATGAGCGAAGTGCTGGGCGTGTTCTTCGCCACGCTGCTGGGCTTCACACTGCTGAACCCGGTGCACCTGCTGTTTATCAACCTGATCACCGACTGCTTCCCCGCCCTGGCCCTTGGTCTGGAGAAGGGTGAGCCGGATACCATGACCCGCCCGCCCCGGGACAGCAAGGACGGCATCTTCGCCGGTGGCCTGGGCTTTGACATCCTGTATCAGGGCGTGCTGATCACGATCATCACCATGACCTCCTACATCATCGGACACTGCATGGAGGTGGGCTATTTTGAGATGCCCAAGGGCGTGTCCGACGACGGTATGACCATGGCCTTCCTGACCATGAGTATGTGCGAGATCTTCCACAGCTTCAATATGCGCTCCCAGCGCAAGAGCGTGTTCTCGCTGCCCAGCCACAACAAGGTACTGTGGGGCGCGATGATCGGCTCGCTGGCTCTGACAACACTGGTGCTGGAGGTGCCCGTCATTGCCAACGCTTTCGGCTTCACCCCCGTCAGCTGGACGGAGTACGGCGTGGCCCTGGCCCTGGCCTTCCTGGTCCTTCCGGTGGTGGAGCTGGTGAAGCTCATCCAGCGCCGCGCCGCCCGGAGGGCGAAATGACCCCTGCTGACTACGACCGCCTGCTGACGGTTATCCGGGCGCTGCTGGACCGGCAGGCGCGGGTCATCGCGGCCATCGACGGCCGCTGCGGCGCCGGGAAAAGCACGCTGGCGGCACAGCTGCAGGCGCAGCTGTCCTGCCGGGTGTTCCACATGGACGACTTCTTTTTGCGCCCGGAGCAGCGCACCGCTGCACGGCTGGCACAGCCGGGCGAAAACGTGGACCACGAGCGCTTTCTATCGGAAGTGCTGCAGCCGGCACTGCGCGGTGAGGCGGTCACCTACCACCCCTTCCGCTGTGCGCGGCAGGCACTGGACGAGCCGGTGACGGTCCCGGCGGCGCGCCTGACCATCGTGGAGGGCGCCTACGCCTGCCATCCGGCCCTGTGGGACAGCTACGACCTGCGGGTATTCCTTACCGTGGACGCTGCCGAGCAGCTCCGCCGCATTGAAGCCCGCAGCGGCCCGGAGAAGCTCCGGATGTTCCGGGATCGCTGGATCCCGCTGGAGGAGTCCTATTTCACCGCCTTTGACCTGCCCGCACGCTGCGATATGGCGCTGAAGGGGTAAGATACGCAAAAAAAGAAAGCCCTTTTGGGCTTTCTTTTTTTGCGTGTATCCGTTTACCGGGCATTGTAGGCGGCGATGCCCTTGGCCAGCAGGTCCATGGCGCGCTCCAGGTCCGCCTGCTTCAGCACATAGGCGATGCGGATCTCGTTCTTGCCCTTGCCGGGGGTACCGTAGAAGGGCTCGCCGGGGGCGAACATCACGGTGTCGCCGTTGTCCTCGAACTCCTCCAGCAGCCACTTCTGGAAGGCATCGGCATCGTCCACAGGCAGGGCGGCCATGATGTAGAAGGCGCCGCGGGGGCACTCGCAGACCACGCCGGGTATCTCGTGCAGCTTATTGACCACCGTATCGCGGCGGCGCTTGTACTCCTCACGGACGGCGGCAAAGTAGTCGGGGCCGACGGTGTACAGCGCGGCAGCGGCCACCTGGTCCAGTGTGGGCACGGACAGACGGCACTGGGCGTACTTCATGGCCTGCGCCATCAGCTCCTTGTTGCGGGAGATCATGCAGCCGATGCGGGCGCCGCAGGCGGAGAACCGCTTGGAGACGGTGTCGATGACGATGACGTTCTCGGCCGCGTCCTCGAACTGGCCCATGGATTGCAGAGGCTCGCCGGCGTAGACGAACTCGCGGTAGGCCTCGTCACCGATGATGAACAGGTCGTGGGCCTTGGCCACGTCCACCAGCATACGCATCTCCTCCGGCGTCAGGACGGCGCCGGTGGGGTTGCCGGGGTTGGTGACCATGATGGCGCGGGTGTGCTCGTTGATCTCCGCCTCGACCTTGGCGCGGTCGGCGTAGTGGTAGCCGTCATGGGGAGAGGTGGGGATGGGGTGGATCTTCGCGCCGCAGGTGTAGGCCATGGTGTTGTAGTTGGGGTAGAAGGGCTCGGGGATGAGGATCTCGTCGCCGTCGTCCAGGATGCAGTTCATGGTGATCTGCAGCGCCTCGCTGCCGCCGTTGGTGATGAGGATATCACCGGCATCGAAGTGCATACCCAGATCGGCGTAGTACTTGCGGATGGCCTCGATCAGCTCCGGGATACCGGGGGACGGGGCATAGGCCAACACCGGCAGGTCAAAGTGCTTCACCGCATCGAAGTACGCCTTGGGCGTCTCGATATCCGGCTGACCGATGTTCAGATGATAGATCTTCCTGCCCTTGGCCTCCGCCGCCACCGCGTAGGGGTGGAACTTCCGCATGGGGGACAGGCCGCATTTCAAGACCTTGCTGGAAAACTTCATGGTGGTTCCTCCTTATCTCGTTCTCGTGTATCGTAATAGTAGCGCTTTTTCGCGGAAGTTGCAAGAGCAACTTGAGAAAAAGGCCGCCTAAAGGCGGCCTTCTGTATTGTGCTTAGTTCATCTGCTTGCGGCGGCTCAGGTTCACGGTGCCGTCGGTCATAGCGTTCAGAGAATCCAGGCTCTTGCCTGTGCCCTCGGCCACGCAGGAGATGGCGCCCTCGGCCACCACGGTGTGGATGCCGGTGCGGGCCTCGATCAGCCTGTCAAAGCCGTCCACCAGGCTGCCGCCGCCGGTCATAACGATGCCGTTGTTGGAGATGTCGGCCACCAGCTCAGGCGGAGTGCGCTCCAGCACGCCGTGGATCCCCCCGAGGGTGCGCCCCACCGGCCCCCCCGCCGCCCTCTCCGG
>OGQN01000607.1_pt1 | contig 32691 bp, 29 predicted proteins | sample 1553231 | NCBI WGS metagenome assembly OGQN01 (sample SAMEA2579950, study PRJEB22360) | human gut metagenome | biome: human gut; feature: human-associated habitat; material: faeces | place: Denmark | collected 2008/2010 | reverse complement strand
GTGGCGGGCTGGTCCAGCGGCGGCTACGGCAACTATGTCATCATCTACCACGGCAAAATGTCCGATGGCAACCAGTACAGCACCCTGTACGGCCACATGCGGTCGGTCGCCACCTCGGCGGGCAAGTATGTCCAGCAGGGTGAGATCATCGGTTATGTGGGCAGCACCGGCAACTCTACCGGCAACCACCTCCATCTGGAGGTCTGGAAGGGCGGCTCCAAGGCCAATGCCGTCAACCCCCGTGGTTATATCCCCATGAAATAATCTGCATTGTATCAAAGGAGGCCGTCAGGGCTTATGAAGGAAGAAAAACGCAAGCGCATCCTGCGCGTGGGCTGTCTGATCCTGGCAGGGATCTTTGCACTTTCCATGCTGGGCAGCGTGGTTATGATGCTGCTGGTCTGACAGAGGAGGGAAAAAGATGAACCGTAAGATATCGGTCGGCATGGCGGTCAGCATCGTCATCCTGGCCATGACCGTTACCTTTTCCATTACCATGCTGGTGGCGATGCGCCTGTTTGACAGCACCGTTTCCAGCGTGAAGGAAAAGGAAAGCATGTACAACAAGATCGCTGAGGTGGACCGCTATGTCCGCAGCAACGATTACTATCCCATCGATGAGACCACCCTCTACGACCGCCTGACGGCTGGCTACCTGCTGGGCACCGGCGACAAGTACGCCCGCTATTTCAGCGCTACCGCCTATACGGAGCTGATGAACACCCAGAACGGCACCCTGATCGGCATCGGCGTGGAGCTGGCTGTGGATCAGTCCGGCTATGCCAAGGTCATCAAGGTCTACGATGAATCCCCCGCCAAGGAGGCAGGCATCCAGGTCGGCAACTACATCACCGCTGTGGATGGCACCGATGTCAAGAGCATGAGCAGCGTGGATGCCATCCAGACCCGCCTGCGCGGCGAGAGCGGCACCACCGTCAATGTGACCTGGCTGGACAGCGAGGCCGCCGAGCATACCGCTGACCTGACCCACTCCGGCTACAGCTCCACCACCGTGGATTACCAGATGGTGCAGGGCAATGTGGGCTACATCCGGATCCGCCAGTTTGATTCCACCACCCCCAGCGAGCTGGATTACGCCATCCGCAGCCTGAGCGCCAGTGGCGCAGGTAGCCTGGTGTTTGATCTGCGTGATAACGGCGGCGGCCTGCTGGACGATGCCATCCAGTGCATCGACCTGATCGCCCCGGAGGGCACGCTGGCCTTTGCTGAGGACAAGAACGGCACCCAGACCCTGCTGGGCACCAGCACCAGCGAATCCCAGATCGGCCTGCCCGTTGTCTGCCTGGTCAACGGAAGCACTGCCAGCGCTGCGGAGCTCTTTGCCAGCAGCCTGCGCACCCTGAATGGTGCCCGCCTGGTGGGCACCACCACGCAGGGAAAGGGCACCATCCAGAGCAGCCCCCAGCGCCTGTCCGATGGCAGTGCTGTGGTGGTCACCGTGGCAAAGCTGGTCTGCGGCGACGGCAGCTGCTTTGACGGCACCGGCCTGACCGTGGATGTGGAGCGGCCCCTGACTGCGGACGAGCAGACCGCATACTATGATTACACTGTGGAGAACGATCCCCAGATCCAGCGTGCCGTGAGCACTGCCCAGCAGATGAGCGGCACCACCACCGTGAGCGGTGTCAACGAAGCGGCTTCCAGTGAAGCTGCCGACAGTGCCGCCGCCGAGAGCGTAGCGGAAGGGGACGCTGAGGCTGCATCTGCCGAGAGCACTCCGGCAGAGACCGCGCCCGCCGAAAGTGAAGCAGCAGGGGAGAGCACTGCATCCAGTAGTCAAGAATAAGAGAACAACCCTCTCCGTCAGCGCTGACGCGCTGCCACCTCTCCCGAAGGGCGAGGTCTTGGCAATTCATGCAAAGTTTGCGGTTTTGTCAAAAGCTCCCCCTTTGGGGGAGCTGGCGAGCGAAGCGAGACTGAGAGGGTTATTTTGGAAAAGAAAGGATAGAGCCATGCCCGAACTGACCGACCTGTCTTATGTGCGCGCCCTGTGCGAAAAATATGATTTTGCCCTCTCCAAGGGCTTTGGCCAGAACTTTATCGTCAACCCCGGCCTGCCCCCCAAGATCGTGGATGCCAGCGGCGTGGACAAGCGCTACGGCGTGCTCGAAATCGGCCCCGGCATCGGCGTGCTGACCCGGGAGCTGGCAAAGCGGGCAGCAAAGGTGGTCTCCGTCGAGGTGGACGAGCGTCTGCCGCCCCTGCTGGCCGAGACCATGGCCGGTGTGGACAATTTCAAGCTGGTATTGCAGGATGTGCTCAAGGTGGACCTGAAAGCCCTGATCGCGCAGGAGTTCCCCGGGATGCCGGTGGCAGTCTGCGCCAACCTGCCCTACTATATTACAAGCCCCATTGTGATGAAGCTGCTGGGTGACCGCCTGCCCATCGAGAGCCTGACTGTGATGGTGCAGAAGGAAGCTGCCGATCGTCTGGCCGCCGCCCCGGGCACCCGGGCCTCCAGTGCCATCAGCTGTGCGGTGAGCTATTACGCGACCTCTAAGATGATGTTCACCGCCGCCCCGGGCAGCTTTTACCCGGCCCCCAAGGTGACCAGCGCTGTGGTGCGGATGGAGATCCGCCCCACCCCCGCCGTGCAGGTGGAGGACGAGGAGGGCTACTTTGCCCTTGTCCGCGCGGCCTTTGGCCAGCGGCGCAAGACTGCGGCCAATGCCATTGCCAGCGGCTTGGGGATGCCCAAGGATGCCGTGACCGCTGCCATTGAAGCCGCCGGTTTCGATGCCCGCATCCGCCCCGAGGCCCTGACGCTGGAGGATTTTGCAAAGATCCAGAGCACACTGGCCCGGTGACTTGTTTTAATAATTCGGTTTTCCAAAAGCAGGGGTTCTTCGCAAAGCGTGGAGCGCCTGCTCTTTTAGAATATAAAGCAAAAATACAGTGTCTTTTTGACGAGAACAATTCCGGTTGTTTCGTCTGTGGCATTGTTTGTTAAATTTCCTGCACGCTTTACCATCTAAAAGCAAATATATTTCATCGTTTTTGCGCAGCAGACTTTGCTTTTTGAAGAAAAAGCTGTGTGTGCTCCATTGACATCTTTTTATTTCAATGGTATAATATATGACGTGTTAAGGTTTTGCGGGAGGAGCACAGGTGCAGACAGAGGGGTCTGTTTCTGCGCTCTTTTGTATTCCCTGGCAATACAGGATTCAAAAAACCTCCGCAGAATAGTGGGAAAACAGCAGGACATCCCGCCCTGCACCATGCACTGAAGCACGGAATTATTATAGGGAGGAAAACACAATGAACAACAACTACGAGTCTCATGCAATCAGCCGCCGCAGCTTTCTGAAGGCTTCCGGTGTCGTTGGTGCCGCCGGCATTCTGGCCGCCTGCGGCGGAAACTCTGGCAGCAGTTCCACTGCTGCTTCCTCTGGTGCTACCAGCGCTCCCAACACCACTGGCGCTACCCCGCTGAAGGAGTTCATCTCCTGGGAGAGCACCAACCGTGAGCTGGAGAGCTGGAACATGCTGTACAGCCAGATGGCTTCCGACATGAATGTCACCACCAACCTGTGGGAAGGCCTGCTGAGCTTTGACTGCTACGGCAAGGCTGTGCCTTCCGTGGCCAAGGAGTGGAGCCACAATGAGGACTCTTCCGTTTGGACCTTCAACCTCCGCGACGATGTGGACTGGGTGGATGTGAACGGCGAGGTCAAGGCTCACCTGACCAGCAAGGACTTCCTCGTGGGTCTGGAGTGGGTGCTGAACGCAGCCAAGAACCAGGCCAACAACACCTCCATGCCCAAGGAGACCCTGACCGGTGCTGCTGATTACTATCAGAAGACCAGCGATATGGGCGATGCCGCTGCCGACCTGACCTACGAGGACATGCTGGCTGCCGGTGTGGGCATCGAAGCTCCGGATGATTACACTCTGGTGTTCACCTGCCCCAGCGCCTGCCCCTACTTTGATACCGTTGCCGCCTACAACAGCTTCTACCCCGTGGCCCCTGCTCTGATCAACGAGCTGGGCGTTGAGGGCTTCCGTGCCTGCGATTACACCAACATGTGGTACAATGGTCCCTATGTGGTGGAGGAGTTCATCAGCCAGAACACCAAGAGCTACATCCCCAACCCCAACTACTATGCAGCTGACGAGGTGTCCCGCTTCGACCGCTTCACCGTTACCATGATCAGCGACGGCACCGTTACTTTCCAGCTGTATCAGAACCGTGAGCTGGACGAGATGGATGTTGGCGAGAGCACCCTGACCACCATCCAGGCCGATCCCAACAGCGAGTACAATGCTCAGCTGTGTGAGAAGCGTCCCAAGAAGTTCAGCTACCAGATGCACTTCAACTACCAGAAGAACAACGAGGACGGCACCCCCGACGACAACTGGAACAAGGCCATCGCCAACACCGCTTTCCGTCAGTGCTTCTACAAGGGCCTGAATCTGACCAACTGGTATGCACGTACCAACAAGATCAACCCCCTGAAGTGCGAGAACGACTGCTACACCATGCCCGGTGTCTGCTACAACACCCAGGGCCAGGAGTACTCCACCCTGGTTGCCAAGGAGATGGGTTTCGACGGCGAGGCTTACGACGGCAAGACCATGATCCGCCTGCGTGCCAACAACGGCGACATTGCTGACCTGAAGAAGCAGGCCATGGACGAGCTGAGCGCCATCGGTGTCACCTTCCCCGTCCACGCTGCTTACTACATCATCGCCGGTTCCACCTCCGCTCTGGACAATACAACCGTGCTGAAGCAGTGCTTTACCGACAGCTTCGGCGATGACTTCATTGTGCTGGACATCAAGACCTACGTTTCTTCCATCACCCAGGAAGTCCGTAATCCTCAGCTGCAGAGCTTCGTCATCAATGGCTGGGGCGCTGACTACGGCGATCCCGTCAACTTCGTTGGTCAGGAGATCCTGCACGACGACAACGCCTACTACAGCTGGTACTACTCCAACATCGCCAAGATCGTGGAGGCCGGCCCCGCTGACTGGCAGAAGGATCTGGTGGCCTGCTACGAGGAGTTCACCGATCTGGTCAACACCGCAAAGGCCATCGTTGATGATACCGATGCCCGCTACGTTGCCTTCGCAAAGGCTGAGGCCAGCATGCTGAACAACGTTCTGGCCTGCCCCTGCTACTTCGATGTTTCCTGGACTCTGACCCACGCCAACGAGTACAGCAAGATCAACGCAATGTATGGTCCCTGCAACTACAAGGCTGTGAACTGGGAGACCAGCGAAGAGGCTTACACCACCGAGCAGTACGAGGAGTTCGCCGCTGCATTCGACGCAGCTACCAAGGCTTAAGTTCCCCGTTTCCCCGCCCGAAAGGGTAGAAATAAAAGTTAAGGGTTCGATAACATGTTAAAATACACGGTTAAGCGGCTGCTCCAGTCGCTTGTCACAATCTTTCTGATCGCAACAGCAGTTTTCCTGATGATGCGCTGCCTGCCGACGGACTACTACTTCACTGAGGAACAGCTCATGAAGTTTACCGATCAGCAGAAGACCGCCGCTCTGGAAGCAGCTGGCCTGACCGATCCCATCCCCACCCAGCTGGTCAAGTTCTACAACAGCCTGCTGCATCTGGATTTCGGCACTTCCCGCCGCATCCAGAACGGTGCCCCGGTGGTCAAGGTCATTGGTAAAAAGTTTGGTGTCTCCATGCGTCTGGGCCTCACGGCGTCCGCCATCTCTCTGGTGGTCGGTGTGCTGATGGGCATCCTGCAGGCGGCATTCAAGGACAAGGTATTCGACTGGATCGGCACGGCCTACACCGTGTTCGTCAACGCGGTCCCGTCGCTGGTGTCGTATTCTCTGGTGCTGGTCTTTGGTTCCAAGTACCTGGGATTCCCCACGCTGTATTCCACCCGCAATGTGAGTGCTTCCAGCGTGCTGCCCATCACCTGCCTTTCGCTGGCATCCATTGCAGGCTATGCCCTGTGGACCCGCCGCTACATGGTGGATGAGCTGACCCGCGACTATATCAAGCTGGCCCGTGTCAAGGGCCTGAGCTCCCGCGAGATCATGTTTAAGCATGTTCTGCGCAACGCCATGGTTCCCATGGTGCAGTATATCCCCCAGTCCATCCTGCTGACGGTGGGCGGCTCCCTGCTGATGGAACGGTTCTTCTCCGTTCCCGGCATGGGCCCCCTGCTGACGGATGCCATCCAGCGCTATGACCTGAACGTTGTGCAGACGCTGGTCATCCTCTACGCTGTGCTGGGCATCGTGGGTGTGTTCCTGGGCGATGTGCTGATGATGGTGGTTGACCCCCGTATTACTCTGACCGGAAAGGAGGAGGCTCGCTGATGGCTAAGGCATCGGATTTTGAGGGCAAGAAGCCCGAAGAACTGTTCTACTTTGTGGATTATTCCCCGGAAGAAGCTGAGCGCATCGGCTACTCCAACTATTCCTATTGGGGTTCTGTCATCCAGAACTTCCTCAAGCAGAAGGTCGCTGTCTTCTGCCTGATCCTGTTCCTGGCGCTGACGGTGTTCTCCTTCATTGCGCTGGGCATTGGTAAGTATCACTACACCACCCTGATCTCTGATTCCAGCAAGGCTTTCATCAAGCCCAACAGTGAGTACTGGTTCGGTACCGACAACCTGGGCCGTGACTACTGGTGCCAGGTGTGGTATGCCACCCAGGTGTCCATCCGTCTGGCTCTGGTGGTCGCTGTGGGCGAGAGCATCGTGGGCGTGATCTTCGGCCTGATCTGGGGCTATGTGCGCAGTCTGGACCGCTTCTTCACGGAGCTGTACAACCTGATCGACAACGTGCCCTATATCATTTATATGACCCTGATCGCCCTAATGGTGGGCCAGAGCTTCTGGATCATGGCCATCTCCATGATCGCCATCAACTGGCTTTCCATGGCCCGCCGTGTCCGCAACATGGTGTTCATGTTCCGTGACCGCGAGTATAACCTCGCGTCCCGCTGCCTGGGCACTCCGCTGTGGCGCGTGCTGACCAAGAACATCCTGCCGTATCTGGTCTCCGTTATCATCCTGCGTATGGCACTGTCCATCCCGGGCACCATCAATCTGGAATCCACGCTGTCCTACCTGGGCCTGGGCCTGGGCATCGACACGCCTTCTCTGGGTTTGATCCTGAGTAAGGTGCGCGGCTTCTTCCTGGATTATCCGTACCTGCTGGTTTTCCCTGCATCCATCGTGTCCATCATTTCCATTTCTTTCTATATCATGGGCAACGCTTTGTCGGATGCGGCTGATCCGCGCAACCACGTTTGATAGATTGGAGAGAGAGACGTAAATGGATAGACAACCGATTATCTCTGCCAAAGACGTGGAGATCACTTTCAGCCTGCGCGGCCGCAAGCTGAACGCCATCCGCAAGTGCTCGCTGGACCTGTACGAAGGCGAGACCCTTGCCATCGTGGGCGAGTCCGGCTCGGGCAAGTCCGTATTCACCAAGAACTTTGTGGGTATGCTGGATGCCAACGGTAAGATCACCGGCGGCTCCATCATGTTTGAAGGCCGCGATATGACCAAGTTCACCGAGAAGGATTGGCTGGGTGTCCGCGGCAAGAAGATCGCCATGGTCATGCAGGACCCTATGACCAGCCTGAACCCGCTGAAGAAGATCGGCAAGCAGATCCAGGAGAGCATTGAGCATCACCAGGGTCTGAAGGGCGAGGAAGCCAAAAAGGCTGCCATCGAGATGCTGGGCAAGGTGGGTATCCCCGACCCCGAGCGTCGGTATGAGCAGTACCCCCACGAGTTCTCCGGCGGTATGCGTCAGCGTGTCGTCATTGCCATTGCAGCGGCCTGCCGCCCGCAGATCCTGATCTGCGACGAGCCCACCACTGCACTGGACGTGACCATTCAGGCACAGATCCTGCAGCTGATCCGCGACCTGCAGAAGGAACTGGGCATGTCCGTTATCTACATCACCCATGACCTGGGCGTTGTGGCAAACGTGGCAGACCGTGTGGCCGTGATGTATGCCGGCCAGATCGTGGAATACGGCACCGTGGAGGAGATCTTCTACGACGCATGGCATCCCTACACCTGGGCTCTGCTGCAGGCTCTGCCGCAGCTGGGCACCAAGGGCGAGGCCCTGCCCAGCGTAGACGGTACTCCCCCGAACCTGTTCAATGAGATCAAGGGTGACGCATTTGCGCCCCGCAACAAGCATGCGCTGGCAATCGACTTTGTGCAAGAGCCTCCGTTCTTCCAGGTGTCCGAGACCCACGCCGCAAAGACCTGGTATCTGGATCCGCGCGCTCCCAAGATCGAGCGGCCGCATTCCATCCAGAACCTGCGTGAGAAAATGGGAAAGATGGGAGGCGCCAACTTAAATGGCTGAACGCGAAAAGCTGATTGAGCTGAAAGACCTTCAGATCACCTTTGGCTCCGGTAAGAAGAAATTTGTTGCTGTTGATCATGTCAACTTTGACATCTATAAGGGCGAGACCTTCTCGCTGGTCGGCGAGTCCGGCTCCGGCAAGACCACCATTGGCCGTGCCATCTGCCGCATCAACCCGACCTCCGGCGGCGACATCTTCTTCAAGGGCCAGAAGATCAACGGCAAGATCTCCAAGGAACTGGACAAGGAGGTCATCCGTAAGATCCAGATGATCTTCCAGGACCCCATGGCTTCGCTGAACGAGCGCGCCAAGGTGGAGTATATCATTGCTGAGGGCCTGCTGAACCATCATCTCTACAAGGATCAGGAAGACCTGCATGAAAAGGTGATGAACGCCCTGCATGAGGTCGGCCTGCTGCCGGAGTTTGCCTCCCGCTTCCCCCACGAGTTCTCGGGCGGCCAGCGCCAGCGCATCGGCATTGCCCGTGCACTGGTCATGGAGCCGGAGTTCATCGTGGCCGACGAGCCCATCTCTGCACTGGATGTCTCCATCCGTGCACAGGTGCTGAACCTGCTGAACGAGATGAAGAAGAGCCGCGGCCTGACCTACCTGTTCATTGCACATGACCTGTCGGTGGTCCGGTTCATCTCGGATCGTATCGCTGTTATCAGCAAGGGCCGTATCGTGGAGCTGGCTGAGGCGGAGGAGCTGTTCCTCCATCCGCTGCATCCCTACACCAAAGCCCTGCTGAGCGCGGTTCCCATCCCTGACCCCAGCCTCGAAAAGCACAAGAAGCTGCTGGTCTATGACCCCTCGATCCACGATTACAGTGTGGATAAGCCGGTCTGGGAAGAGATTGCAAACGGCCACTTCGTGTATGGCAACCAGCGTGAGCTGGAAGGCTACCGCAAGGAGTATGAAAGCCAGCTGTAAGCTGAACCGCTTTCCTGTATTTTAACACAATGACCCCGCCGCGCTGGGAGCTTTCCCGCGCGGCGGGGTTTTGTGCTGTCAGGGAAAAAAAGAACCGGACGCTTCAAAAACGTCCGGTTCTGCTTTTTGCGATTGGCTACTGGTTCACGCGATCAGGCCTGCGTGGCTGCGTCGAATGCGGCAGCAAACTCATCGTACTGCTCGGTGGTGTAAGCCTCCTCGCTGGTCTCCCAGTTCACAGCCTTGTAGTTGCAGGGACCATACATAGCGTTGATCTTGCTGTACTCGTTGACGTGGGTCAGGCACCAGGTGATATCGTAGACGGTGGGGAAGATCAGGTTCTCGTCCAGGAAGTAAGCCTCGGCCTTGGCAAATGCGGCGTAGCGTGCATCGGTGTCGTCAACGATGGCACGGCCCTCGTTCACCAGATCGGTGAACTTCTCGTAGGCTGCAACCAGCTCGGTCTGGTAGCTGGCGGGGCCATTGTTCACAATGCCTGCGATGTTGGTCATGTTGCAGCTGTAGTAAGCATTGTCATCGTGAACGATGATCTGGGTCAGGAAGTTGATGGGATCGCCGAAGTCAGCGCCCCAGCCCATGTGGACGAAGCTCTGCAGCTTGGGTGCCACGACTTCCTTCATGGTGGAGGACACGAAGGTGTTGATATCCAGCACGATGAAGTCATCGCCGAAGCTGTCGGTGAAGCACTGCTTCAGCACGGTTGCGCTGTCCAGAGCGGAGGTGGAGCCAGCCAGAATATAGTAGGAGCAGTGAACAGGGAAGGTGACACCAATGGCGCTCAGCTCTTCCATGGCCTGCTTCTTCAGCTCGGTGATGTCGCCGTTGTTGGCGCGCAGGCGCTTCATGGTCTTGCCATCGTAAGCCTCGCCGTCCAGACCCATCTCCTTGGCCACCAGATTGGTGTAGTCGGTTCCGTCAGAGGTGTAGCACAGGCCCTTCATGGTGAAGAAGTCGTTCTCACACTTCAGGGGATTGATGGGGTTGTAACGGGCGAAGAACTTGTTCAGCACCATGCCCTTGGAGAAGCACTGACGGAAGGCCTTGTTGGCAATGGCCTTGTTCCAGTTCTCATCGGGGGTGCCATCGGTGTTCTTCTTGTCGTAGTTGAAGATGAAGCAGTAGCTGAACTTCTTGGCACGCTTCTCGCACAGTTGCTGATTGTACTCGTTGGAAGGATCGGACTGAATGGTGGTGATGTTGCTCTCGCCCAGGTCCACCTCGTCCAGCTCGCGGCTCTGATACAGCTGCAGGCTGATGGAACCGTCGCTGATCATGGTGACGGTGAAGCGCTCAAAGCGGCTGACGTTGGCAGCATCGTAGTAGTTGGGGTTGGGAATGTAGCTCTTGGTGTTGCCCTGGATGTACTCCTCCACCACATAGGGTCCGTTGTACCACATGGTGGTGTTGTCGCAGCTCCGGAAGCCATCGACACCCAGCTCCTCGATCAGAGCAGGGGCCACGGGGTAGAAGCTGTTGTAGGCGGCAACGGTATCAAAGTAGGGGCAGGCGCTGGGGCAGGTGAACACCAGAGTGTAATCATCCGGAGCTTCGATGCCCACACCGGCAGCCAGCATGTCCTCGTAGGTCATGTCAGCAGCAGCGTCACCGGCTTCTTTGGTCAGCGCGTAGTACTCGTAAGCGCCCACAATGGTATCGTTGGGCATGGAGGTGTTGTTGGCTTCGTTCTTAATGGCGTTCATCACCCATTCAAAACCAACCAGGAAGTCCTTGCTGGTCAGGTGAGCCTTCACCTCACCGTTGCAATCCACCCAGTCCACGTCGTCCCGCAGGTGGAAGGTCCAGACGGTGGCATCCTCATTGTGCTCCCAGCTGGAAGCGATGGCGGGCACCACCTTGCCGTAGCGGTCAAAGCTCAGCAGGCCGTCCCACAGGTTGGTGACCACGTTGGCATCTTCAGCCTTCTGGGTGTACAGCATGTTCCAGCTTTCCAGCTCACGGTTGCCACTCTCAAAGGAGATGAACTCCTTCAGGGGGGTAGCGCCGGTGGAGTTGGGGGCAGCAGCGCCGCTGGCGGCAGCACCATTGCCGGTGTTGTTGGACTTTTCGCCGCAGGCTGCCAGCAGGCTGGCGGCACCCACAGCACCTGCACCCTTCAGGAAGGTGCGGCGATCAAAATTGAAGCTCATTGGATGATCCTCCCAGATCTTGCGCGGACAGAGCCGCGCGTTTTTCCTTTTCCTAAACGCAGTGAGGCTGTCTGCCTTTCCAAAAAGTGCACAGGAAAGACAAAAGTCGCACCACTGTATATTTTAGCACTTTACTGAAAAGAAGTCAATCCGCCACAGCATAGAATTGGAAACAAAACGGTGACAAACACTTTCATGGAAAAAGAATATGGAAAAATTACTATAAAATGGAAAGAACTGTATATCTGTGAAGAACAGGCGAAAGAGAGAAACTGTTCATGTTGTGCGCACAAAAAAGCTATCTTTTTTCACAAAAAAATGATACAATAAAGTGTATCTGTATCAATAAGGAGCGCACCATGAAGAAACTGACCTCGATGTACAAACGCTACATGTTCCACCCCATTTTATATAAGACCGTGACCCGCACCTCCATTGTGGCCGTGCTGATGCTGCTGTGGCAGCGCTATGTCAGCGATGGCACGTTTACCATCTGGGAGGCCCCGGGCTTTCTGTGCGGCGTGGTGCTGCTCATCTGGGCCTGGGTGGACTACCTGCGGCTGGATGGCGTGACCATCCACCATCTGCTGGAGGAATTCAAGGGGATGGGCAAGCGGCAGAAAAAGATCCACTCCACCCGCTCCATCATCGACTATGCGGATGAGAAGATCGTCTCCTTTGAGGAGCTGGAACCCGAGGAGCGCACCTATTGCAGCCTGCTCTCCAATCTGGTGCTGGGCCTGCCGCTGGTCGCTGCTGCGCTGATCGCCAGCGCACTGTAAGGGGGCCGCGGCATGGAACAAGAGCACAAGCAGCTGGTCATCGGCATTCTGGCCCATGTGGACAGCGGCAAGACCACCCTTTCCGAGGCCCTGCTCTACGGCACCGGCACCATCCGCAAGCTGGGCCGGGTGGACCATAAGGATGCCTTTCTGGACACCGACGCGCTGGAAAAGGCGCGCGGTATTACCATTTTCTCCAAGCAGGCTCTCTTCACGGCGGGCAATACCGATTTTACCCTGCTGGACACCCCGGGCCATGTGGATTTTTCCACGGAGACCGAGCGGACACTGCAGGTGCTGGATTATGCGGTGCTGGTCATCAGCGGCACCGACGGCGTGCAGAGCCATACCGAGACGCTCTGGCGGCTGCTGCGGCGGTACCGCATCCCCACCTTTGTGTTCGTGAACAAGATGGACCTGCCCGGCCCGGGCAGGGAAGCGCTTCTGACCCAGCTGAACCGTCGGCTGGGGGATGGCTTTGTGGATTTTGGGGCAGAGCAGGCCGACCGGGACGAGGCGCTGGCTGTCTGCGATGAGCGGCTGATGGAGACGATGCTGGACCGGGGAATCCTGACCGATACCGACCTCATCCCCGCCATTGCCCGGCGGCATGTGTTTCCCTGCTGGTTTGGCTCAGCCCTGAAGCTGCAGGGTGTGGACGCGCTGGTGGAGGGCCTGGACCGCTATACCCGCCCGGCCCCTGCGCTGGAAGCCTTCGGGGCCAAGGTGTTCAAGGTGAGCCAGGATGAGCAGGGAAACCGGCTGACCTGGCTGCGGGTGACCGGCGGCGCGCTCAAGGTGAAAGCCCAGCTCACCGGAGAGGTCGACGGGGAGCCATGGGCCGAAAAGGCCAACCAGCTGCGGCTCTATTCCGGCGCAAAGTTCACGCTGGCGGAGTGCATCGGCCCCGGCCAGGTGTGCGCCGTTACCGGCCTGACCAGAGCCCGCCCGGGCGAGGGTCTGGGGGCGGAACGGGACAGCGACCTGCCGGTGCTGGAGCCGGTGTTGAGCTATCAGGTGCTGCTGCTCGAGGGCGCGGATGTGCACGCCGCGCTGGGAAAGCTCCATCGGCTGGAAGAGGAGGAGCCCCAGCTCCATGTGGTCTGGAACGAGACCCTGGGCGAGATCCATGTCCAGCTGATGGGCGAGATCCAGCTGGAGGTGCTGAAAAGCCTGCTGGCCGAGCGGTACGGGCTGGAGGTCAGCTTCGGTCCCGGCGGCATCCTGTATAAGGAGACCATCACCGAAGCCATGGAGGGCGTGGGCCACTACGAGCCCCTGCGCCACTATGCGGAAGTCCACCTCAAGCTGGAGCCGCTGCCCCGGGGCAGCGGGATGCAGTTTGCCGCCGACTGCCGGGAAGAGGTGCTGGACAAGAACTGGCAGCGGCTGGTGCTGACGCATCTTGAGGAAAAGCAGCATCTGGGCGTGCTCATCGGGGCTCCTCTGACCGATGTGAAGATCACCCTCATTGCGGGCCGCGCTCACCTCAAGCACACCGAGGGCGGCGACTTCCGGCAGGCGACCTACCGCGCCGTCCGGCAGGGCCTGATGATGGCAGACCAGATCCACAAGACCCAGCTGCTGGAGCCGTGGTATGCCTTCCGGCTGGAGCTGCCCTCTGACAACGTGGGCCGCGCCATGAACGATATCCAGAACATGGGCGGCAGCTTTGACCCGCCCGAGACCGGAGCCGATGGGGATACCACCCTGCTCACCGGCACGGCACCGGCCTCCACCATGCGCAGCTACCCCATGGAGGTGGTGGGCTACACCCGGGGCAGGGGACACCTGACCCTGACGCTGGACGGCTACCGCCCCTGCCACAATGCAGCGGAGGTCATCGAGGCCGCGGGCTATGAGCCGGAACACGACCTCGACAACCCGGCGGATTCGGTGTTCTGCGCCCACGGGGCCGGATTTGTGGTGCCCTGGGAGCAGGTGCGCAGCCACATGCATGTGGACAGCGGCTGGGGCAAGACTGCAAAGACCGAGGAAGCGGTGCAGGCCCGTCCCCGCCGGATGGCTGCCTACCGCGCCACCCTGGAAGAGGATGCTGAGCTGCTGAAGATCTTTGAACAGACCTATGGGCCCATCAAGCGGGACCCGCTGGCGGCGTTCCGCCCCACCCAGAAGCGGGAACGCCCCGATTTCAACGCCGAGCAGTGGGAGATCCAGCCCGAATACCTGCTGGTGGACGGCTACAACATCATCTTTGCATGGGACGAGCTGAACGCACTCTCCAAAGAGAGCCTGGAAGCGGCCCGCCACAGGCTGATGGACATCCTCTGCAACTATCAGGGCTTTAAGAAGTGCGTGCTCATCCTTGTGTTTGATGCCTACCGTGTGCCGGGCAGCCCCGGCAGCATAGAGCAGTACCACAATATCCATGTGGTCTACACCCGGGAAGCCGAGACCGCCGATATGTTCATTGAGCGTGTCACCCATGAGATCGGCAAGGGCCGCCGCGTCCGCGTGGCTACCTCCGATGGCATGGAACAGGTCATCATCCTGGGCCATGGTGCTCTCCGGGTCTCTGCCCGCATGTTCCATGAAGAGGTGCAGGAGGCGGAGAAGGAGATCCGGAGGTATTTGCAGGGGGAAGGGTAACATCCTCGCCCTCTCCGTCAGCGCTTACGCGCTGCCACCTCTCCCAAAGGGAGAGGCAATGCTGCCTTTATCCAAGACCCGCAATAGGCTCCCCCTTTGGGGGAGCTGGCAAAGCCGTAAGGCTTTGACTGAGAGGGCGAAATCTCACCCGAAAGGAGAGGCCTATGTTCGAAACAACTTCTGATTTTGTTTGGCAAAAGATCCAGCCCCGTCCCCGGGATGCGCATAAGGGAACCTTTGGTTCCGTGCTGGCGGTGGCGGGCAGTGCGTCCTATCGGGGCGCGGCGGCACTGGCCGTGGAAGGTGCCCTGCGCACCGGAGCCGGCATCGTTACGCTGGCAAGTGTAGAGCCAGTGCTGGCGGCGGTGGCTGCCCGCCTGCCCGAGTGCTGCCTCTGCCCCTGCGAAGCGGGGGCAGGGGGCGGCGTCTCGCCCCAGAATATCGACCGCATCCGGCGGCAGAAGGCCTCTGTTCTGCTGGCGGGCCCCGGGCTGGGTTATACGGCCCAGAGCGCGGCCCGTGCCGCCGAGACCCGGGCGCTGGTGAAAACGCTCCTGCCCGGCTTTTCCGGCAGCGCAGTGCTGGATGCGGACGGCCTGAACGCCGCCGCTGACCTGCTCCAAACGGAAAAAATGCCTCACCCTCAAGGAGAACTGATTTTAACGCCCCACCCCGGCGAGATGGCCCGGCTGACCGGACACTCTGCGGCAGAGATCAACGCGGACCGGGAAGGCACGGCGCTGCGCTATGCGAAAGCATGGAATGCTGTGGTGGTGCTGAAGGGGGCGCACACCGTCATTGCAGGGCCGGATGGCCGCTGTGCGGTCAATCCCACCGGCAACCCGGGGCTTTCCCGGGGCGGCAGCGGGGATGTGCTGGCGGGCATGACCAGCGCCCTGCTGGCCTGCGGCCTGCCTGCCTTTGAGGCCGCTGCCTGTGCCGTTTATCTCCATGGTGCGGCTGCCGACCGTGCCGCTGCCCTGCACGGGGAAACCGGGATGCTCCCGCATGATCTGCTGGATGCGCTGGGAACCCTGTTTGCCGAAAACGGGCGCTGAGCAAGGGGACAATCCCATCAAAAAAAGAAACGCTTCCTTTCCTCTGGATTTGTGTTATACTGGAGCTATCCAAAACACAACGATCTGCCGGAAAGGAAGCGTTTCTTTTATGGTTCCTGCACTGGAAAAAATCATTGCCGAGAGCGACCACATCGTCTTTTTTGGCGGCGCGGGGGTCTCCACCGAAAGCGGCATCCCTGATTTCCGCAGCGTGGACGGCCTGTACCACCAGAAGTACGATTACCCGCCCGAGACCATCCTGAGCCACACCTTCTGGGAGGAGAACCCCGAGGAGTTCTACCGGTTCTATCGGGATAAGCTCATTGTGAAGGGGGCAAAGCCCAACGCTGCCCACCTGCGGCTGGCAAAGCTGGAGCGGGAGGGCAGGCTGAAGGCCATCGTCACCCAAAACATCGACGGCCTGCATCAGGCTGCGGGGGCCAAGACCGTTTATGAGCTCCACGGCAGCACTCTGCGCAACTACTGCGTGAAGTGCGGCACGTTCTACGATGTGGACTTCATTGCCAACAGCACCGGCGTGCCCCGCTGCCCCAAGTGCGGCGGCATCGTCAAGCCGGATGTCGTCCTGTACGAGGAAGGGCTGGACGAGGAGGTGCTCTCCGGGGCCGTGTCTGCCATCCGCAAGGCGGATACTCTCATCATCGGCGGCACCAGTCTGGTGGTCTACCCGGCGGCAGGGCTTATCCGGTACTTCCGGGGCCGCCATCTGGTGGTCATCAACATGCAGCCCACCGGGGCCGATGCGCAGGCCGACCTGTGCATTGCAAAGCCCATCGGTCAGGTGCTGAGCGAGGACGTATTGTTGGAGGACTGAGATGAAAGCTGTCATTCTGGAAAGCTATGTCATGGAGGAAGGCGACCTCGACTGGTCGGGGGTAAAGGCGCTGGTGCCCGATACCACCAGCTATGTCCGCACGGCCTACGAGGAGATCGCCCCCCGCATCGGAGATGCGGACATCGTTCTGCTGAACAAGTGCCGCATGGATGAGGAGATCTTACAGCAGTGCCCGAACCTGAAATGGGTGGGCATCATTGCCACGGGCACCGACAACCTGGATCTGGAAGCCTGCCGCCGCCACGGCGTTGCAGTGGCCAATGTGCCGGGCTATTCTACCTACAGCGTGGCCCAGATGACCTTCAGCCTGCTGCTGGCCATCTGCCAGTGCGCGGAGCGCTACAACCGTGCCGTCAAGCAGGGGTGCTGGCAGCTGGATATCCCGGAGAGCATCGGCCTGCTGCCCCAGATGGAGCTCTACGGCAAGACCTATGGCGTTTACGGCTATGGCAGCATCGGGCGGCAGTCGGCCCGCATTGCCAGAGCCTTTGGCATGGAGGTGCTGGTCTGCACCCGCACCATCCGGCCCGAATATGCCGCCGACGGTGTGGAGTTCGTGGATTATGATACCCTGCTGAGGCGGTGCGATATCCTCAGCCTGCACTGCCCGGCTACACCCCGGACCCGGGGCCTTGTCAACGCGGAAGCGCTGGCGAAGATGAAGCCCGGGGCCATTCTGCTCAACACGGCCCGGGGCGCGCTGGTGGATGAGGAGGCCGTGGCAGCGGCCCTCCACAGCGGTCAGCTGGGCTTTTACGGTGCCGATGCCTTTGTCACCGAGCCTCTGCCTCAGGAAAGCCCCCTGCGGGCAGAACCCCACGCTATCCTCACACCGCACATTGCGTGGACGACCCGGGAGGCTTTGCAGAACCTGATGGACATTACCACCCGGAACCTGCGCACCTGGCTGGAAGGAAACGGCGAGCACATCGTCAACAGATAAAAAGGAGAGATGAATCATGCAGGCAACCATTCACAACGAATTCCTGACCCTGACCGTGGATACCCATGGTGCCGAAGCAGTCAGCCTGAAAAATGCCGCCGGGCAGGAGATGCTCTGGCAGGCCGATCCGGCTGTCTGGAAGCGCCACGCCCCCATCCTTTTCCCCTGGACGGGCAAGCTGACCGGCGGGGCCTTTACCCATAAGGGCAAGACCTACCCCGGCGGTCAGCACGGCTTTGCCCGGGACGTGGAGCACACCCTGCTCTGCGCCGAGGGTGACACCATCCGGCTGGAGCTGCGCTCGGATGAAAAGAGCAAGGCAGAGCGCTTCCCGTTTGATTTTGTTCTGACCAGCACCTTCCGGCTGGAGGGCAGGACGGTGCACCACACCCTGACCGTCACCAACCCTGCCGATGCCGCCGAGGAGCTGCAGTTCGGCATCGGCTACCACCCGGCGTTCCGCATCCCCTTTGATGACAAGCACACCACCACCGATTACGAGTTCCGCTTCGACCAGCCGGAAAGCCCGATGATCCTGGACGCTTACCCCAACGGTCTGCTGACCGGCAAGTGCGGTTACCGGTGGAAGAATGAGCAGAGCATCCCCCTGACAGACGATCTGTTTGAGAACGACAGCTTCTGCATGGCCGGTCTGCGCAGCCGCACGCTGGGCATCTACGAAAAGGACACCGGCAAGGGAATCGTCTGCAATGTGGAGGGCTACCCCTATACCCTCATCTGGTCGGCTCCGGCAAAGCCTGTGCGCTTTGTCTGCATTGAGCCGTGGCACTCCCTGCCCGGTGCCCAGACCGATCCCCAGGAGTGGAGCCAACGCGCCGCTGCCGCCTGCCTTGCCCCCGGCCAGACCTGGGAGACCACCCTCAGCACAACGTTTGAGCGCTGAAGCAAAGTTTGGCAAAGAAATGCAGGAACCCCTTGACAGAGGGGACTGCCTTCTGATTTAATTAGAATCGATAAAAGGGAGTAAAGGGTATCCCGCAGGGCCTGCGGGGTGCTGCATGGCAGCGTCATCACGGCAGAAATGCCCGATGTCATGTGTTGGCTTGAGACTTTTGTCACAGACAGAGTGCTGTGGCAGGGGTCTCTTTTTTCTTGCCCGGCACCGGAACACAAGGAGGAAAAATAAATATGGATCTTCTGAACACATTCGCCAGTCTCTTTTCCAATTTTGGGAATCTGACCTGGCAGATGGTGGTAATGTGGGGCATCGGTGCACTGCTCATCTACCTTGCCATCGCCAAAAAGATGGAGCCGAGCCTGCTGCTGCCCATGGGCTTTGGTGCCATTCTGGTCAACCTGCCCCTCTCGGGTGCCATCACGCAGGGGGATACGGTCGGCCCCATCTCTGCATTGTTTGAAGCGGGCATGTCCAACGAGCTGTTCCCGCTGCTGCTCTTCATCGGCATCGGTGCCATGATCGATTTTGGCCCGCTGCTGGAAAAGCCGTGGCTGATGCTCTTTGGCGCGGCGGCCCAGTTCGGCATCTTCTTTACCCTGTTTCTGGCGGGCTTCTTCTTTGACCTGAAGGATGCTGCCTCCATCGCTGTCATCGGTGCGGCAGACGGCCCCACCGCCATTTTCGTGGCCAACACGCTCAACTCCCAGTACCTCGGTGCCATCATGGTGGCAGCCTACAGCTACATGGCGCTGGTGCCCATCGTGCAGCCGCCCGTGATCCGGCTGCTGACCACGCAGAAGGAGCGCCGCATTCGGATGTCCTATGAAAAGGGCAGTGTTTCCCAGCTGACCAAGATCCTGTTCCCCATCGTGGTCACGATCATTGCAGGCATGGTGGCTCCGGCCAGTGTGGCGCTGGTGGGCTTTTTGATGTTCGGCAACCTGCTGCGGGAGTGCGGGGTGCTGAATGCGCTGAGCGAGACCGCCCAGAATATGCTGGCAAACCTTATCACCATCGTGCTGGGCCTGACCGTTGCCGGGCAGATGACCGCCGACAAGTTCGTGCGGCCCGACACCCTGCTCATCCTTGCACTGGGTCTGGTGGCCTTCGTCTTTGATACGGCAGGCGGCGTGCTGTTTGCAAAGCTGCTGAACCTTTTCCGGCCGGAGGGCAAAAAGCTGAATCCCATGATCGGCGCGGCCGGCATCTCGGCCTTCCCCATGAGTGGCCGTGTGGTCAACAAGATGGGCCTGGAAGAGGACAACCAGAATTTCCTGCTGATGTATTCCATCAGCGTCAATGTTTCGGGACAGATCGCGTCCGTCATTGCAGGCGGCCTGATCCTGACCCTGATGGCTTAACGGAGGTGATCGCATGCTTCATCTTACTTCGTGGATGACCACGCTGCCGATGATGCTGATCGGGATGGTCGGCATCATCCTTGTCATCGGCATCATTGTTCTGGCAGTGATGCTGCTCAACCGGCTGACAGGCCGGAAATAAAAGAAAAAGGCGATGCAGCTGTTCAAAACTGCATCGCCTTTTTGCTTGTGTAAGTTTACAGAGTCTGGATGGCGGCCTTGATGCGCTGGGCGGCGACCTTGGTCTTTTCGGCATCGCCGAAGGCGGTCAGGCGGAAGTAGCCCTCGCCGCACTCACCAAATCCGACACCCGGGGTGCCGACCACGCCGCAGTTCTCCAGCAGCCAGTCGAAGAACTCCCAGCTCTTCATGCCGCCGGGGCAGCGCAGCCAGATGTAGGGGCTGTTCTTGCCGCCGCAGTACCACACGCCGCACTCGTCCAGCGCGTCGGCAATGACCTTGGCGTTCTGGCGGTAGTAATCGAGGTTGGCCTGGATCTCAGCCATGCCGCTCTCGGTGAACACGGCGGCAGCAGCGCGCTGAACGACGTAGGGCACGCCGTTGAACTTGGTGGTCTGGCGGCGCAGCCACAGCTTGTTCAGGTTCATGCCCTCGCGCTCCAGCTCGTGGGGCACGATGGTGTAGCCGCAGCGGGTGCCGGTGAAGCCTGCGATCTTGGAGAAGGAGCAGATCTCAATGGCGCACTCGCGGGCACCCTCTACCTCAAAGATGCTGCGTGCCAGAGCGGGATCAGTGATGAAGCACTCGTAGGCGGCATCGTACAGGATAACGGCGTTGTTCTTTTTGGCGTAGTCCACCCAGGCCTTGAGCTGCTCGCGGGTGTAGGCGGCACCGGTGGGGTTGTTGGGGCTGCAGATGTAGATGATGTCAGCCTTCACGCTGTCATCGGGCATCCCAAGGAAGCCGTTCTCCTGGCTGGTGCGGCCGTAAATGATCTTGCGGCCGTCGGTCACGTTGTCGTCCACATAGGTGGGGTAAACGGGGTCCGGGACCAGAACGGTGTTGTCCACATCAAACAGGCCCAGCACATTGGCCAGGTCGCTCTTGGCACCGTCGGAGATAAAGATCTCGTCCTCAGCCAGCTGGGTACCGCGGCCTGCGTAGTAGCCCTGAATGGCCTGCTTCAGGAACGGATAGCCCTGCTCGGGGCCGTAGCCGTGGAAGCCCTCCTTGGTGCCCATCTCAGCGGCGGCATCCTGCATGGCGGTGACCACGCACTTTGCCAGAGGCTGGGTCACATCGCCGATGCCCAGGCGGATGATCTCCTTTTCGGGGTGTGCTTCCTGATAGGCGGCCACCTTGTGGGCAATGTCCACGAACAGGTAGCTTGCCTTCAGCTCGCCGTAATGGTGATTCATTTTCATAAGTTGTTCCCTCACTTTATATGATTGCCCGCCCTCTCAGGCCGCTTCGCGTCCAGCTCTCCCAAAGGGAGAGCCGATGCAGCGTCTACGCCAGCAGAAGCTGACCGTTGAGCCGCAATTGCCTCTCCCTTTGGGAGAGGTGGCATTGCAAAGCAATGACGGAGAGGGCGGGGATGTTAAACTTCCGCAACTCCCTCGTACACCGTGACAGCGCTGCCGGTCATCAGCAGCTGCCTGCCGGGCAGTACCCGGATGACCAGCTCACCGCCGCGCAGCTGCACATGGATATCCTGCCCGGCGGGGCAGACACCCAGCTCGGTCAGAGCCGCCACGGTGGCGCAGGTGCCGGTGCCGCAGGCCCAGGTCTCGCCGCTGCCGCGCTCCCACACCCGCATCTTCAGGTGGGCGGCATCCACCACCTGCACAAACTCGGTGTTGATGCGCTCCGGAAAGTTGGCGTGATGCTCGAACGCCGGGCCGATGGCTTCCAGCTTCAGGCTGTCCACATCCTCCACCACGGTCACGCAGTGGGGGTTGCCCACGCTGATGCAGGTCACCTTCCACACTTTTCCCTCTACGGTGAGCGGCTGATCCACCAGCGGGTCCTCGCCCATGTGGATGGCAGGCAGGTCGGCCGGCAGGGTGCTGTAAGCGCCCATCTCCACCTGCCACAGCTGTGCGCCCTGCCGACTGATGCGCTTGACACCGCTGTTGGTGTCGATGGTCAGGACAGGCTTTTCCACCCCGTGGGTGTAGAGCCACTCGGCCACACAGCGCACGCCGTTTCCGCACATCTGGGCCTCGCTGCCGTCCGCGTTGAAAATGCGCATCCGGCCATCGGCCCCGGGGGTCACAGGGGCGCAGATGCAGATGATGCCGTCTGCACCCACGGAAAAATGCCGGGCAGAGAGCCGCTGTGCAAGTGCGGCAATGTCTGCGGGCACACCGGATGCACGGCAGTCCAGATAGATATAATCATTGGCACAGCCCTGCATCTTGGTAAATGACAATTTCATGGAGCATTCTCCTTTACAGGCGGGACCTCTGCGGCCATGCTGATGCAGCATGGCTGAGAGGTTTGGTTCGTCACATATAATCATAAGAATCAAACGGGCTTCTGTCAAGCAAAAAAGAGGGCTTTGTGCAATTTTCATCGGTTTTTTCTGCCCGTAAAGGGCCGGAATGCAAAACAGGGCTTGACAAGATACGGCCCATGGGATATAAAAAGAGAGAGTGCTTTTGCACGCCGGAGAGGGCGTGCAGGCAGAGAAGAAAGAATCATTGACAAAAGGAGACCGCGACGATGGATACTTTTGAAAAGATCCGTGCACTGCTGGCAGAGCAGCTGGATATTGACCCTGCTAAGATCACGATGGAGAGCGACATTATGAGTGATTTCGAGGCCGACAGCCTGGATATCGTGGATATGGTGATGACGCTGGAGGATGAGTTTGGCATTGAGGTGCCGGACGATGCCATCGAGAATCTGCGCACCGTGGGCGACGTGGTGGAATTTGTGGACAGCCACAAGGGCTGATAACAGTTTTGCAAAAAGGCCCCGCACCCGCAGCGCTGCACACGGCGGCACTGCAGCGGGGCTTTTAATATGAGCTCGTGCGGAACGGCTGGAACACAGGCGTTTGGCGCACGGCTTAGGAGGATATAACAAAATGGCAAAAGACAACAAGAAGCTTGTGCAGGCGATCACCAGCCAGGAAGAAAACTTTGCACAGTGGTACACCGACATCTGCGTCAAGGCAGAGTTGGTGGAGTACTCCAGTGTCAAGGGCTTCATCATCCTGCGCCCCTATGGTCAGGCCATCTGGGAGCTGATCCAGAAGGACATGGATGCCCGGTTCAAGGCAACCGGTCACGAGAACGTGGCCATGCCCGTGCTGATCCCCGAGAGCCTGCTGCAGAAGGAAGGCGAGCTGGTCAATGGCTTCGCGCCGGAGGTGGCGTGGGTCACGATGGGCGGCTCCGACAAGCTGGAAGAGCGCCTGGCAGTGCGTCCCACCAGCGAGACCATGTTCTGTGACCACTGGTCCCGCGTGCTGCACAGCTACCGTGAGCTGCCCATGAAGTACAACCAGTGGTGCAGCGTGGTGCGCTGGGAAAAGACCACCCGTCCCTTCCTGCGCAGCCGTGAGTTCTGGTGGCAGGAAGGCCACACCATCCACGAGACTGCCGCCGAGGCCGAGGCTGAGACCCAGCAGCAGCTGAATTGCTACGCGGATGTCTGCGAGCAGGATCTGGCCATCCCTGTTGTCAAGGGCCGCAAGACCGATAAGGAGAAGTTTGCCGGTGCCGAGGCTACCTATACCATCGAAGCCATGATGAAGGACGGCAAGGCCCTGCAGAGCGGCACCAGCCATTACTTCGGCGATAAGTTCAGCAAGGCTTACGACGTGACCTTTACCGGCCGCGACAACCAGCTGCATCACCCGTTCCAGACCAGCTGGGGCGTTTCCACCCGTCTGGTGGGTGCCATCATTATGACCCACGGCGATGACGACGGCCTGATCCTGCCCCCGGCAGTGGCCCCCATCCAGGTCGTGGTCGTGCCCATCGCCGCCCACAAGCCCGGCGTTTCCGAGAAGGCTGCCGAGCTGGCTGAGAAGATCAGCAAGTATGCCCGCGTCAAGCTGGACGACAGCGACAACGCCCCCGGCTGGAAGTTCTCCCAGTGGGAGATGAAGGGTGTGCCCCTGCGCCTGGAGATCGGCCCCAAGGATCTGGAAAAGAACCAGTGCGTGCTGGTTCGCCGCGACACCCGTGAAAAGATCTTCGTGAGCCTGGACGAGCTGGAGACCGCGATCCCGGCCCAGCTGGAGGCCCTGCGCAAGGACCTGTACGAGCGTGCCCTCGCCAACCGCGAGAAGCGCACCTGGGCAGCCACCACCATGGAGGAAGTCAAGGAGCTGGCCAAGGCCAACACCGGCTACATCAAGACCATGTGGTGCGGCGACCTGGCCTGCGAGATGAAGATGAAGGAAGAGGCTGGCCTGTCCAGCCGCTGCATGCCCTTTGAGCAGGAGCACCTCAGCGATGTCTGCCCCTGCTGCGGCAAGCCCGCCAGCAAGATGGTCTACTGGGGCGTGGCCTACTAAGCCGCCCCATAGTCAGAGCCTGATCCGATGAAAAAGCAGCTTTCCCGTCCAAACGGGAGAGCTGTTTTTTTGTATCTGCCTATTGACAATTGTGTATCTACTGTATATACTGTAAATATACAGATGCAACGGAGGCGGCAGACATGAATCTCTTCATCGATAACAAGAGCGGCGCACCCATCTACGAGCAGCTCTATACCCAGATCAAGAACCAGATTTTGAGCGGGGAACTGCAGCCGGAGGAAGCTATGCCATCCATCCGGGGGCTGGCGCGGGACCTGCGCATCAGTGTTATTACTACAAAGCGGGCCTACGATGAGCTGGAACAGGAGGGCTTTTTGTACGCCGTGCCCGCCAAGGGCTTTTTCGTGGCGGCGAAAAACACCGAGCTGCTCCGGGAAGAGAACCTGAAAAAAATCGAAGCACACCTGACGGAAGCCGTCCGGCTGGCGGCACCCTGCGGGCTGACCAAACAGGAACTGACCGAAATGTTGGAATTGCTGTGGGAGGAATGAACCATGAACGCATTAGAACTGCACGGCCTTGAAAAGCACTACCCGGATTTTGCGCTGGGGCCCATTGATCTGGAACTGCCCGGCGGCACAGTCTGCGGGCTGATCGGTGAGAACGGCGCGGGCAAGAGCACGACCATTAAGCTGATCCTGGACATGATCGATGGGGACGCTGGCACTGTGAAGCTGTTCGGGCAGGAGGGGATCACCCCGCTTGCCAAAGCCGATATCGGCGTGGTGCTGGGCGGCGAGGGCATCCCCACCTGCCTGACCGCGCCGCAGGTGGGGAAAGTGATGGCGGGCATCTACCCGAACTGGGATGCCGCAGCTTACGCGGATTATTGTAAGCGCTTTGAACTGCCGGAGAAAAAGCGCTACGCCGACTACTCCACCGGCATGAAGATGAAACAGTGCCTTGCCGTGGCGCTTTCTCATCACCCCAAGCTGCTGCTGTTGGACGAAGCCACCAGCGGCCTGGACCCGGTGGTGCGGGATGAGCTGATCGATCTGCTGCTGGACTTTGTGCGAGATGAGAACCATGCAATTTTGATCTCGTCCCACATCGTCAGCGATTTGGAAAAGCTCTGCGATACCATTGCCTTTCTGCACAAGGGGAAGCTCCTGCTCTGTGAGGACAAGGACACGCTGCGGGAGGAGTACGCCCTCTGGCACGGCACTGCCGGGCAATTGGAGGAGCTGGATAAAAACGCCATCATCAGCCGTCGGGTGACAGCCTACGGGGCCGAGGCGCTGGTGAAGAGGGAACTTGTCCCGGCGGGCAGCACCCTGACACCGGTGAGCATCGAAGAACTGTTCGTTTTGATGGTGAAAGGGGAGAATGTGCGATGAAAGGTTTGCTGTTGAAGGATTGGTATCAAGTCAGAACCAGTATGAAAACCATGTACCTGACGGTTGCATTTGTGCTGGTGATCTTGGTGTTCAGCACATCGAACGCCTATGTGTTCCCGGTGAGTTATGCGGCTGTTTTTCTGGGGATCATGCCCGCCTACCTGCTTTCCTACGACCACGCCAGCGGGTGGACGGAGTACAGCTTTGCCCTGCCGCTGAGCAAGGAACTTCAGGTGGCAGAAAAATATCTCGTGGGTCTGTTCTGCGCTGCGGCGGCTGTTGTAATTGGAGGACTGTTCATAACGGTGATCTCTCTGCGCACCGGAACGACCCCGGACAAGGATGCGCTGTCCCTGCTGGCGGGCAGTGTGTGTGCCATCCTGCTGATCAACGGTATTTCTCTGCCGCTGCTGTACCGCTTTGGGGCAGAAAAAGCCAGCATGATCTATATCCTGACCTTTGTCGGACTGGGTGCCCTGCTGGGCGGCGGCGGTGCCGTGATGGATGAACTGCAGCAGAACGGCACGGGAAGTGGGCCGCTTCCTGTGCCCCTTTGGCTGGCCGCAGTGCTTCTGCTGGCGGTACTGGCCCTGTATGCTGTGTCCTGGCGGGTGTCGGTGGCATGGTATGGAAAGTATAAGAAGTAGGCTCTTCTTTGTGCAATAGAGCAATCATCCGGTAAAAAAACTGTAAAAGGGGTTGAAAAATCCGGCCCGGCGTAGTATGATAACGGGGCTGAAAGAAAAATCTTACACCAAGGAGGAGTTTGTTTCCATGTCCAGTGACCATACGGATCACCCCAAACAACGCTTCTCCTGCGATGCGGGCCGTGCAAACGTGTTAGCCGCATCCTGAACTGCATGCCCTTTGTACACCGCAGGAGTTGTAACCAGACCGATGCGGTGTATTTTTTATGCCCGGAAACGGGAAACGGAGGGACCAAACCATGCAGAAGAAAAATTATGTGCAGGAGATTCTGGAGATCATCCACAGCGGCCTGCCCCAGGCAGAGCTGGCTGAAAAGCTGTCCGATTACCATGAAAATGACCTGGCCGATGCCCTGACGGCCCTGACATCGGAGGAGCGCCAGAAGGTGTACACCGCACTGGGCGTGGATACGGTGGCAGAGATCTTCTCCTATCTGGACGACGCAGAGCCTTACCTGAAGGAGCTGGACCCCGAGCGGGCGGCCCGGGTCATCTCCCACATGGATTCGGATGATGCCGTGGATGCTCTGGATGACCTGGAAGAGGACGATAAGGCAAAGATCGTCCACCAGCTGGATAAGGATGCCGCCGATGATGTGAAGCTGCTGCTCTCCTATAACGAGGACGAGATCGGCAGCTGCATGACCACCAACTACATCTGCATCCGCAGGGATATGACCATCCGGCAGGCCATGAGTGAGCTGGTGAAGCAGGCAGGCGAGAACGATAACATCTCCACCCTGTATGTGGTGGATGAGAACGAGCACTTTTATGGTGCCATTGACCTGAAAGACCTCATCGTGGCCCGTGCGGAGGAACGCCTGGAAAAGCTGATCGCCTGCTCCTACCCCTACGTCACCGACCACGAGAAGATCAGCGACTGCATCGACCGCATCGTGGACTACGCCGAGCGCTCGCTCCCTGTCCTGAACGACAGCGGGAAGCTGCTGGGCATCATCACCTCGGCGGATGTGGTCGAGCTGGTGGACGACGAGATGGGCGATGATTACGCAAAACTCGGCGGCTTGACCAGCGAGGAGGACCTGAACGAGGGTGTGTTCCAGAGTGTGAAAAAGCGCCTGCCCTGGCTGATTGCCCTGCTGTTCCTCGGGATGGTGGTGTCCTCGGTGGTGGGTGCGTTTGAATCGGTGGTGGCGGTGCTGCCCATCGTCATCTGCTTCCAGTCCATGGTGCTGGATATGGCCGGCAATGTGGGCACCCAGTCGCTGGCTGTGACCATCCGTGTGCTGGTGGACGAGAACCTGACCACTGCCAAAAAACTCCAGCTGCTCTGGAAGGAAATGCGGGTGGGCCTGACCAACGGTGCACTGCTGGCCGTGCTGGCGCTGGGCTTCCTGGGCTGCTACATCCACTTCTTCAAGGCCTACGCCTGGGGCGAAGCCTTCCTGCTCTCGGGCTGTGTGGGCGTATCTCTGGTCGTGGCCATGGTGATCTCCAGCCTGGTGGGCACGGTCATTCCCATGCTGTTCCATAAGATCCACATCGACCCCGCCGTGGCTTCCGGCCCGCTCATCACCACCATCAATGATCTGGTGGCGGTGGTGGTCTACTATGGCCTGGCCGCCGTGGTGCTGATCGATATGTTCCATTTGGGCTGAAATAGAGAAAGGCTGCTGCCGACAACTCCCTCAGTCACGGCTTCGCCGCGCCAGCTCCCTCTTGGAGGGAGCCTTGACGTAATGGCAATCTGTGAAAGCCTCCCTCATTGAGGGAGGTGGCATCGCGTGAGCGATGACGGAAGGAGTTTGGCAACAGCCTCTTTTTACTTATTCTGTATCCAATACCGCTGTGTCAGCGTTCCATCAGAGGAATCGAACTGCTCGTCCTCCAGCACGCCGCCGTTGGCGCGGATGGTCTTTGCTGAGGCAACGTTGTAATGGTCGCAGCAGATGCGCACCTTTTCGATGCCTCGTTCTTTTGCCTTTTCCAGCGTCAGACGAAGCATCTGGGTGGCGTAGCCGTTCTGCCGCTCCGAGGGGCGGACGCTGTACCCGATGTGCCCGCCGTAGGTCAGCAGGTAATCGTTGAGCCGGTGGCGCAGGTTGGTCATGCCCACCAGATGCTCATGCTCGTCCAGAGCCAGATACTCCGTGGCGGGCACGAGACCGGCGGGGGTTGTGGCTGGGTCTTTCAGCTTGCGGAGTTGGGCCAGCCAGGCATCGAAGTCGGCATATTTGTCCAGAGCCGAGGTGCCGTCCATCCGGGAGCCGATGGCCAGAAATTCTTCCCGGTAGGCCATTACCTGTTCCCGGTCGCCCTCATCCGGCTCCCGCAGGTGGATCTTCTGGGGTGAGGTGCGCCGGGTGGCGGTGCGGAAATCCGGAGCCTTCATCAGGCCGTGGCAGTTGCAGTAGAAGTAAAGCACACCTGCGCCCCGCAGGGAGAAGCGGGCAGAGGCATCTCCCTCGGGGTAGAGCTTGACCAGCTGCAGCTTATCGCCGGTGAGGTAGGCCAGAAACGAGATGTAATGGTTTTTCTCCATGGGGTGGTGCAGGGTGACGAAGAGCTCGTCCTCCACCCGCTCCACGGTCAGCTGATGATGCTCGTCGGCATCCTCGGCTTCGGCGATGTCCAGCGCAGGCAGGGTGATGCCGCAGCAGCTCACCACAGCCTGTCCGGTGGCGTGGAGCACATTGCCGCAGAGGGGGCAGACGTAGAGTTTGCTCCGCAGCAGGTTGGCTGCCCGGTTCCGGTTGATGATGGGTTCTCCCTGCATCAGTTCCAGCACGCTGACCCCCAGAGCCGCAGCCAGAGGCTCCAGCAGGGAGATATCGGGAAGACCCTTGGCGGTCTCCCACTTGGAAATGGTCTTGGCGCTGACAGAAAGCGTTCCGGCAAGCTCTGCCTGGGTCAGGCCCTTGGCTTCCCGCAGCTGCCGGATGGTGCTGCCTGTGACGTATGTGTTCATAGTAATAACCCTCCTGAATAACCCCCCAGTCTGCTTCGCAGACAGCCCCCGCTAATAGGGGGGCCATTGGCAAAACCGTAAGCTCCTGCTTCTCCGGGTGTGCTGCCCAGCCCCGCAGGGCCGCCCCTACTAGGGGCGGTGGCATCCCGCAGGGATGACGGTGGGGTTTGTTGCTGCCAGCTTACCATACAAAAAAACTCCACGCAACCTACGCTGCGTGGAGTTCGTGCTTTCAGGAATTATTCGGCCTTGGTCTCGTCTTCCTCGTCCGGGTCCAGCTCCATGGTGAACACGGCCTTTTTCAGCTTGCCGCAGCCCTGGGCCTTCAAGCCGGATTTGTACGGCTCCCCGGCCAGATAGAGGGCAAAGCGGCCCTCGCAGAGCATTCCGGCAATGCTGGTGCCGGCGGTGCCCACGGTGGTATCAGCGGCTTCGTCAGCGGGCCGGGTGGGGCTGAACTCGCCCAGGGACACTTCAAACAGCTCGCTGCCCTCGAGGTCGGTCTCAAGGGTCAGGTGGTTGTCGTGCCGGACAAAGGGGGCCTTGTCGCTGGCCTGCGGGGTCACGGTGCTCACCATGACCACAGCCTTGTCACCATCGATGCGGGTGCGCCCGGCGGGCAGGTTGTTGATATCCCGCGCCATGATGAACTCGATGACGCTGTCCAGACTGCTGCACAGGCCCAGATAGTTGGGGAGATTGTTCAGGGTATCGTAGATCATGGATCAGTCCTCTTTCGGGTCGGTCAGAAGCTCCTTGATGCTGGGCACAACGCCGCCCAGATTTTGCAGCTCCGACGGAATGATGATCTTGGTGGCCTTGCCGTTGGCTACCTTGGCCAGTGCTTCCAGGCTGCGCAGAGCCAGCACCTTGTCGTTGGGCATAGCCTCGTTCAGCAGGCGGATGGCATCGGCGTTGGCCTTCTGCACCGCGAGAATGGCCTGGGCCTCGCCCTCAGCTTCGAGAATGCGCTGCTGTTTGACGGCATCGGCACGGAGGATGGCGGCTTCCTTTTCGCCCTCGGCGGCGGTGATGGCGGCCTGCTTCTCACCGTCGGCCTTCAGGATGACGGCGCGCTTTTCGCGCTCTGCCTTCATCTGCTTCTCCATGGCTTCCTGGATCTCGCGCGGCGGGATGATGTTCTTGACCTCCACGCGGTTGACCTTGATGCCCCACTTGTCGGTGGCTTCATCGAGGATGGCCGTGATCTTGCCGTTGATGACATCGCGGCTGGTCAGGGTGTGATCCAGCTCCATCTCACCGATGATGTTGCGCAGGGTGGTGGCGGAAAGGCTCTCGATGGCTGCGATGGGCTGGTTGACACCGTAGGTGTAGAGCTTGGCATCCATGACCTGGAAGAACACCACGGTGTCGATCTGCATGGTAACGTTATCGCGGGTGATCACAGGCTGGGGAGGAAAGTCCGCGACCTGCTCCTTCAGGCTGACCTTTTTGGCAATCCGCTCAATGAACGGGATCTTGACATGCAGGCCGGCCGACCAGGTGTCGGAGTAGCTGCCCAGACGCTCCACAACGTACACCATGGACTGAGGCACGATGACGATGTTGGTGACGACGATGAGCAGGATGACAAAGATGAGCGCGAGGATCACGAACAGCATGATAGGCATAGAGACGCTCCTTTTTTCAGTGGTTGATGGATTCGGTCAGGATGGGTTCCACGATGAGCAGGGTGCTGTGGATCTCGGTGACCCGGCAGGCCTGCCCGGGGGTCAGGGTATCGCCGGGGGTGGCGCAGCGGGCGCTCCAGTCCACGCCATCCAGCCGCACCCGGCCCGTCTGCTGGGCAGAAACGGGGGTCAGCACCCGGGCCTCCCGGCCAAGGGCGCGGTCACCGTTGGTGGGGGTGGGCTGCTTGTGCAGCCGTTTGGCCAGCGGCTTGAATGCCAGCAGGCAGACCGCGCTGACCGCAATGAACACCACCGCCTGCACCCGGAACGAGTGGGTGAACAGGCAGCAGAGCAGGGCTGCCGCGCTGCCTGCCGCAAACCAGACGGATACCATGCTGAAGGTCATGCCCTCCAGCGCCAGGAAACCGACGGCGGCAAGGAGCCAGAAAATGGGGTCAATGGACATCGAACATCCCTCCTTTTTCGTTTATTATATAACAAAGGCGTGGAAATGACAATATGTTGTTATTTAAGGGCGAGTGCTGCTCTGTCCAACCTCTCAGTCGCAGGCTTCGCCGCGTCAGCGAAGATGACGGAGAGGTTTAATCCGTCTCCTTATACATAATCATAGTAGCTGTGGTTCGGGTTATGCCCCACCTCTTCCACCACGATGGTGAAGCCCATGGGATTCACCTCAGTGCTCTTGCCGCTGGCAAGGGTCTCCACGATGATATGTTCGGTGCGGTTGACGATGATCTCCGCAGTCTCCACCTTGCCCACCCGCTGGTAGTGCAGGATACCGTCCTCGGCACGCAGGACCCGCAGCTGGCCGGTGCGGAAGGCCTCGCAGGTGTGGCGAAGCTGTGCCAGCTGTGCCAGCACGGGACGCAGGCGCTGTTCGTGGGCATCCCACCGGAAGAAAGCCCGGTTGAAGGGGTCCCGGTAGCCCTGCATGGCGATCTCGTCGCCGTAGTACAGGCAGGGCACACCCGGCAAGGTGTAGATGATGGCGTAGGCCATCCGCAGGCGGAGCAGCCCCTCCTCGTAGGCATCGCCGGTCACACAGCGGCCGCTCTGCCACGCGCGGCCCCGGCCATTGGCGGGCGGGGCCGCCCCGCCCGGGCCGCCCCGGCGCTCCCCTGCCAGCCGCTGGACACGGCGTGGCGGGTACACTATCAGAATTAACGCAGAAAAGTACGGGACGGGGCCTGACGGCCCCGTCCCGTTTATTTCAGCAGGGCGGTAAAGGTGATGATGTCGCCCTCCGTGCGGGCGGAGATGGCGCCGCGATGGCCCTCGGCAATGCTCCGGGCGATGGAGAGCCCGATGCCGAAGCCGCTGGCGGTGCGGGCCGGGTCCGCCCGGTAAAACCGGTCAAAGAGCTTGCCGATGTCGATGCTCCCAGCATTTTCACAGCGGTTGGACACCCGCAGCGCCACCAACCCCAGCACCAGCAGTGTGCAGATCGCGTCCGCCGCCAGGGACCACACCAGCACCGTCCGCACGGCGCGGCGGGCCTGATAGCATTCCAGGAAAATGGCCATGCTGCGCCCGTCCTCCATCCGGGTCACCAGAAAGCGGTAGCCGCCGTAGCCCAGACCGG
>OGQN01000571.1_pt1 | contig 33654 bp, 30 predicted proteins | sample 1553231 | NCBI WGS metagenome assembly OGQN01 (sample SAMEA2579950, study PRJEB22360) | human gut metagenome | biome: human gut; feature: human-associated habitat; material: faeces | place: Denmark | collected 2008/2010 | reverse complement strand
TGAGCGCGATGCGATCTTGCGAGGACTGTCTGAGCGCGCCCCAGGCGCGCGAGTTCCGCAGCGGCATCGCGCGAGTCGCGGGCCGGGTGCGAGAGCAAGCCTGGCTTCGCGCCTGCGTCCCCCTTGCCTGCTTCGTAGTCGGTTTTGCGATTCCCTTCATCATTCTCAAGCTCACGCTCTTCTCGGGACTCCTCAACTCGTACAACCAGACCGACCCGTCGGTTCTGCTCAATCCCTATACGCTGCTCTTCTCCCTTTACGCGTTCCTGAGTGATACGACGCATTTCGTCATCGCGTTCATGTTCTTCCCGCTCGTCCTGCCCGCTCTCACCTGGCCGCGGCTGACCAGGCGCGAGCGCGATCTTTACCTCTTCTGTCTGTTTGCCTTCGTCTTCATCCTCCTCATCGTCATCTACACCATTTCCATACGCGAGGATTTGGGCCACGTCGGCATTCGCCCCCACGTACGTTACGTGGCGCCCCTTTTCCTGCCCTTGCTGTTCCTGACCATCAAGCAGCTGTTCCGTGGCGACGGGGCTGCCATCATGCGTAGCCCGGGGGTCTTCTGCGCCGCCGTCGCCTCGACGCTCGCGCTCTGCCTGCTCGTCGTCTTCATGCTGGGAAGCGGCGATTACTCGCAGGGTTTCGACAACGCGCAATTCAACGTGCTGCGCCTTCTGGATGACCGCATATCCACCCTTCCGATCGATCCGGGCGCCGATCCGTCTCAGAGCGCAGCCGTGAGCGACATTTACCACGGCGCCCTCCTCGACATCAATCCGGGTACGTGGCTCGCCAAGGTGCTTGTCTGCGCGTACCTCCTCTTCGGCATGTGGGCAGTGGCGTCCCGGCGGCATCCCGGCGCTGCCGTCTTCGTGCCCGTGGCGATCATGCTCGTCATGATCGCCAATAACGTCGGCGCCTACCAGTACAACGATTCCGTGTATCGCATAGAGGACGACGAGGTCACGGAGATGCGTTTGCTGGCGGATTTCGTCGACGGGCTCGATCGTGGCGAGCAGGTCCTCTTCGTCTTGGATGACGCAAGCTCGGCCTTCAACAACCATTCCGACGTCTACATCGACAACAGACGTCTCAATTGCGTCTACATCCTCGAGAGGCAGCTGCGCTCGGCTCTCGGGGCCGGTGCCATTGCCCAGAAGGCGCTGCTGCTCCAAGGCGACGCGACGATGGGGGACAACATCTTCGGCGCAAATGGCCGGACCTGCGATGATGCGTCGGGGATTGGCTATATCGTGACGCCATCGAGCCAGAGGCTGCGCTTTGCCCCGGAATGCGCGCAGGACGTGACGCCCGAGGGAATCGAGGACATCGTGATATACCGTGTCGTCCCCGACGCGGCCATCGCGCTGGCCTCCCCGGCAATCGAAGCCTCGTCATCAAGATAGCGCCTGCGCTGCGCTAGAATAGCGATTCGAACGCATTCGAATGAACGGGAGCATGAGCGTGTCATATCGCGTCCGCATAGATGCATATCAGGGACCATTCGACCTGCTGCTCTCGCTCGTCTCGCGTCAGAAGATCGACATCGGGGCGATCTCCATCGCCGACATCACCGATCAGTATCTTGCCGAGGTCGAACGCATGAAGGACCTCGATCTCGATATCGCGAGTGACTTCCTCGTCGTCGCGGCCACGTTGCTGCAGATCAAGGCATCCTCGCTTCTGCCCAAGGAGGTCGTCAAGCCAATCGAGCTCGATGACGAGCTCGCCAACTTGACGCCCGAGCAGACGCGCGACATCCTCGTCGAACGTCTCGTCGTGTACAAGCAGTTCAAGAACGTCGCGGCGGCCCTGGGCGCGCGGATGGAGAACGAGGCGAAGATGCACCCGCGTCTTGTCGGCCCCGACGAGCGCTTTCTAGGTCTCATGCCCGATTACCTCAAGGATGTCACTCTGCATGGGCTGGCCGTCATCTGCGCCGATATCGCGGCGCGACGTGACACCTTTCTGCTCGAGGCCGAGCACATCGCCGCCGTGCCCATTTCGATGGAGCGCCATGTCGAGGGGATTTACCGCTCAATGCGGCGTCGCGAGAGCTGCACCTTCGAACAACTCGTCGGTCCCGCGCCCACACCCGAGCTCGTCGTCGTCACGTTCCTGGCGATTCTCGAACTCTACAAACGTGGCGTCATCAAGATCTTCCAGGACGTTGCCTTTGACGAGATACAGCTCGACATCGAACCCGACGCTCCCGAAATCACCGACTTCTCGGTGCCCGATTGGGGTATGCCAGACGACCCTTCGCTCGAGCAGTTCGACGAGGATGATGCCGGCGAAACCGATGACGGAATCGAGGCAAGTGGCCCGGAGGCTTTCTCCCAGGCAGCCTCTTCAACCTCTCATGAGGAGTGAGCATGGCACGTGACAAGCAGATTGCTGACCTGATGAGCGCCGTCGAAGCGCTCCTGTTCGTTTCCGATGAGCCGGTGAGCGCCGCGCGCCTGGCGGATATTCTCGAGGTCGGCCCCGTGCAGGTTGACGAGGCCCTCGTGGCGCTCGCCGCCGAGTACCGTGATGAGAACCGCGGTATCCAGCTACGCGAGGTGGCGGGAGGATGGCGCTTCTACACGCATCCCGCCCACAACGACGTCATCGAGCGCTACGTCATCTCATGGGACACGCATCGCATGTCGCAGGCCGCTCTCGAGGCCCTTGCCGTCATCGCGTATCACCAGCCCGTGACGCGCGCGATGGTCAATGCCATACGTGGCGTGAATTCGGAAAGCGTTGTCTCCTCGCTCGTCGAGAAGGGGCTCGTACGCGAGATGGGGCGCGACAAGCCGGGCGGCTCCATCCTCTATGGCACGACGCGCACCTTTCTCGAGCGCTTCGGCCTCAGAAGCGTGAAGGACCTGCCGCCGCTCGAGGACTTCGCTCCCGACGAGGCGAGCAAGGAGCAGATCCGCGAACGTCTGAGCGGCGCGGGAAAGACCGATGACATGCAGCTCGAGCTTGCAGATGACGAGGAGGGGCTCGCGACTGTCCGGGTCGGTCTCGCGGTCGAGGAAGTCGACCGCGGTGATGACGTGCGCGAAGACGACGCCGAGGGCGTCGCCGAGATCATCGGGCAGTCCATGACCCAGAAGGTCGACGACTACCTCGGAGTCGACATCGAGGACGTCGATGGCATCCTCGACGCGTACTTCGGTGAGGATGACATAAACGTCTCTGACGACGATGACGCTGCCGACGATGGGGACGATGACGAGCTGGATGATGAGTACGCAGCCGACGAGGACGACCTGATCGACACGGCCGACCCCGAGGAAGAAGAGGCGTACGTCTATACCGAAGACGATGACGAGGAGCTCGACGAAGCCGAGCCCGACGATGACGATATCGAGCTGGTCGGATAACCATGTCAGACGCAACGCCCGAACAGCCGTTTCCCATGCGCCTGCAGAAGTTCCTCGCGCGCGCCGGCGTCGCGAGCCGCAGGGGATCGGAGGACCTCATGACCGCCGGTCGCGTGAGCGTGAACGGCCAGATCGTGACCGAACTCGGCAGCAAGGTCGATCCCAAGGTTGATGTCGTGTGCGTCGATGGGCGCGAGGTGCATCTCGAGGATGGCAGCGTCTACCTCATGCTTCACAAGCCCAAGGGCTATCTGACCACGATGGATGATCCCCAGGGTCGCCCCTGCGTGGCACAGCTCGTACCCCGGGGACGCTATTCCGGCCTCTTTCCGGTCGGCAGGCTCGACAAGGACACGACGGGGCTCCTGCTCTTCACGACCGACGGGGACATGGGCCAGCGCCTCCTGCATCCGAAGCACCATGTGGACAAGACCTACCAGGCACATGTCGCGGGCGTGCCCGACGAGGTCGACCTCGCGCGTCTGCGTGGCGGCATCATGCTCGACGACGGTCTCACGGCCCAAGCACGGGTGCGTATCGTCGCCGAACGTCCCGATGGCAGTTCCGACATCGAGCTCGTTATTCACGAGGGACGCAAGCGGCAGGTCAAACGCATGTGCGCGGCCGTGCACCACCCGGTGCTCGACTTGCACAGAAGCAGTTTCGGCCCACTCGAGCTCGTCGATGTCGAGGAGGGGTCTTGGAGATTGCTGACCGAAGACGAGGTTGCGAGTCTGCGCGAAGTCGCGGGACTCTAGGACGAAAGGTGTCGTCGTGACGCGCGAGAAAGAAACTGCTACTCCCAACCCGCTTGCGACGGCGGCTGATGACGAAACACCGCGCGTGCTCCTCATGCGACATGCCCAGACGCATGCGAATGCGCAGGGGTTCTTCCTCGGCAGGCGAGACGAAGGCGTCACCGGACTCGGCGAGGAGCAATCGCGTCGTGCGGTTGCCGGCCTTGTCGCCTGGCGCCCCGACCGCATCATCTGTTCGCCACTCAAGCGTTGCAAGACGATGATCGCCGAGCCGGCAGCCCGCGAGCTCGGCATCGAGGCCCAGGTTGACGAGCGTCTCGTCGAGTTCGACTTCGGACCCATCGAGGGGATGAGCTTTGACGATGTCATCGAACGGGACCTTCCGTTTCCGTGGGGTCCGCGCGCTGCGGGATGGCCGCCGGACGGAGGAGGGGAGAGCTTCGACGGTTTTCTCGCCCGCATCAGAAGCGCGAGTGATGATTTGGAGCGCCTCGAAGGCCGCACGGCCGTCGTCGTGCATGGCGGCGTCATCCGCGGCTTCATGGGCAATTGGCTCAACATGGGAACCGATGAGGTCAATCACCTCATCGTGCGCAATGTCGACGGTTTCGTCTTCAGGGTTCGCCCCGGCTTTGCCGAACTCGAATCCTACGGTATCCATCCCGAGGATTTGGGCAATTACTAGCCGTACGTTTTTCCAGATGGTGTACCATCTTGCAGACGTTTTCGAGAGAAAGGCAGCGCTGACATGCCAAACGAGGGCAGTTTCGAGGCGGCAAAACGCAAGAGCGACCTGATTCGCGCGGATTTCGAGGTCAATCCCGGAAAGTACCGCATGCTCACGGGTGACCGGCCCACGGGCAGGCTGCATCTCGGGCACTACTTCGGAACGCTCAAGGGGCGTGTCGACTTGCAGAACCGCGGCATACGCACGAACATCGTCATCGCCGACTACCAGGTCATCACCGACCGTGATACCACGGCAAACATCGCCGACAACGTCTACAACATCGTCATCGACTACCTTGCCTGCGGCATCGATCCGCAAAAGACGATGATCTTCACCCACTCGTCCGTCCCCGCGCTCAATCAGCTCATGCTTCCCTTCCTCTCGCTCGTGAGCGAGTCAGAGCTCGAGCGCAACCCGACGGTCAAGGCCGAGCAGGAGGCGTCGGGTCATGCGCTCACGGGCCTGCTCCTGACCTATCCGGTTCACCAGGCCTGCGACATTCTCTTCTGCAAGGGCAACGTCGTTCCCGTTGGCAAGGACCAGCTCCCCCACATCGAGATCACGCGTACGATCGCGCGTCGTTTCAACGAGCGCTACGCCCCGGTGTTCCCCGAGCCCGAAGGCGTCCTCTCCGACGTCATTGAGGTGCCCGGCCTGGATGGGCGCAAGATGTCCAAGAGCTACAAGAACGGCATCTCGCTGTGCATGACCGCAGACGAGACCGCCAAGATCGTCAAGAAGTCCCCGACGGATTCCGATCGCAACATCACCTTCGACCGAGAGAACCGTCCCGGCGTCTCCGCATTGCTCACCACCGCGGCATTGTGCTCGGGTCGTGCCGAGACCGACATCGCCGCCGAAATCGGCGACGGGGGTGGCGGCGCGCTCAAGGCCTTCGTCATCGAGGCGGTCAACGAGTATTTCGCGCCCATCCGCGCGCGTCGCGAGGAGCTCACGCATGACATGGACTACGTCAGGGACGTGTTGCACGAGGGCAACCGCAGGGCGAACGAGATCGCGAACGAAACGCTCGCCGAGGTCAACGAGGCGATGGGAATGGTCTACTAGTTCGCCTACCGTGCTTATAGTAGAATGTGCCGACGTATGAAACGCCTGACAAACACACGATTCGCATGTCTCGTCATTGCCTGCGCCCTTTGCGTGCTCATCGGTATGCTCGTGGTCGGATGCTCGACGTCTTCCCCGGCCCAGGCCGATAGCCAGAAGAGCGATTCCGACGAGACGCTCGTCTCGGCCCCTGTCGAGGAGATAGACTACGCCTCGGGCATCCATCACGCGGAGCTCGTCTTCGAGGGCTACGAGTCCTCGCCCCTCTCCATCGAGGTCTACTCTCATTCGGCGCCCGTGACGGCGGAGCGCTTCTGCCGTCTCGTCGATAGCGGGTTTTATGACGGTAAGCCGGTTTTCTGGATTCTCAACGAGATGTACCTGCGCGTCGGGAACACCCAGCAAGACGATGACTATCTCATCACGGGCGAGTACGAGGAGTCCGACATTCGCAACACGAATTCGCTCAAGCGTGGCGTCATCGCCATGAACCGTGCTGCCGACGGGCAGCAAAGCGACGCCTCAAGTCTCATCATCTTCATGAACGACCTCTCCTTCCTCGACGGCAAATACGCGGGTTTTGCCAAGATCGTCGAGAACTACGAGGTCATCGAGGAAATAGCCAAGCGCACCATGGAGGCTGACGAGCAGCTCCGCATCATCGTCGACGAGAACGGCAGGATCATCGACGAGGCGCAGTATCCCCGCATACGGTCATTGACCATGATTGATTGAGGTGCAAGATGAAGAAGACCGCCGCCCTTTTCGCCCTGACCTTCACCGTCGTGCTTGCGGTTTGCATGCTGTGCGCATGCTCCGGGCCGTCCACGTCCGCATCCTCGAGCTCCACCGCACGTTCCACGTCCGCCTCGAGCAAGGCCGCCGACAAGGACCCGGGCAGCACGCTCCATGCGACGGTCAAGGTCGAGGGCTACGAGCCATTCGTCATCGACCTCTATCCCGAGTATGCCCCCAAGACCGTCGAGAACTTCTGCAACCTCGCCAGGAGCGGCTATTACGATGGCCTCAAGTTCTATCGCATCCAGGATGGTTTCTGCATGCAGGGAGGCACCAAGGGTGACAACGCCGCGGGCAACGATCCCGCGCTCACACCCGTTCCCGGTGAGTTTAAGGGAAACAACGTCGATAATCCTCTGGCTGACGACTTCAAACGCGGTACCGTGGCCATGGCGCGCACCAATGCTCCCAACAGTGCCACGAGTGCCTTTTTCATCACCTTGTCCTCGAGCAGCAGCGTCTCGCAGAGCCTCAATGGCCAGTATGCCGCCTTCGGCCTGGTCGATGAATCTGGCATGAGAATCGTGAATTCCATCGTCAGGTCGCACCTCAAGTACGCCACCGGTGATATGGGTGCCATCGAAAACCCCGATGACATGCCCGTCATTGAATACATCACCATCGAGGATTAGTTCGTGACCTGCAAAAACGAGAAACGTTCTCGAAGCATCGTCTCCGCATCAAGACGATGCCAATGATCGATTGAGGTATGACATGAAGAAGTTCGTCCGCGTCCTCACGCCGGCTGCCCTTTGCGTCCTGCTCTGCTGCACGCTTGTCGCATGCGGTGCATCTTCGGGCGCTTCCAAGAACGCCGACCCCAACACGGTTACGACCAAGGCATCTGGTGAGTACGCGACCGGCACGCATCATGCCGTCGTCAAGGTCGAGGGGTACGACCCGTTCACCATCGAACTCTACGCCGATTACGCGCCCGTGACCGTCGCGAACTTCTGCGACCTCGCGCAAAGCGGCTACTACGACGGTCTCAAGTTCTACCGCATCGTCGAGGGCTTCTGCCTTCAGGGAGGCACGAAGGGCAATAGCTCGGCGGGCAACGATGCGACGCTTCCGCCCATCATCGGCGAGTTCTACGAAAACGATGTCGACAACCCGCTTGCCGACGAGTTCAGGCGCGGGACGGTCGCCATGGCCCGCACGGGCGTCTACAATAGCGCGAAGACGACCTTCTTCATCACACTTGCGACGACGGAAAACGTCTCGCAGAGTCTTGACGGCCAGTACGCTGCCTTTGGCCAGATCGATGATGCGGGCATGCAGACGGTCGACGCGATCGTGAAAGACTACCTCAAGTACGCGACAGGCGAGATGGGCGCTATTAACAATCCCAAGGACATGCCCGTTATCGAATACATCACCATTCAGGACTAGGAAGGCAGAGTTGCCCACCCGTGCGCATTTGACCATCTAAACGAGACAGGAAGCTAATAGGACTCATGGCAATACCATTCAAAAGGGTCGTCATCATCGGCGTGGGCCTCATCGGCGGATCTATCGCCGCGGCCATGAAGGAGCTTGACGACGCGCCCATCGTCATCGGCATCGGACGCCATGCCGAGCCACTCGAGAAAGCGCGGCAACAAGGTGCGCTCGACGAGTACGCTCTCGTCGATGATCCCCGTGTGGACGAATGGCTCTCGAGTGGAGAATGCGACCTCGTTATCATAGCGACGCCCGTGCATGCCGCACGTGATTGGTTCGAGCGCCTCGAGGCCTGCGGATACGATGGCGTCATTACCGACGTCGCCTCGACGAAGGCGGTCATCACGGGCTACGCGGACGACATCTTGTCCCATCCCGACCGCTATCTCCCCGGTCACCCCATGGCCGGTTCCGAGGCAAACGGGTTTGGTGCCGCGCGTGCCGACCTCTTCCAGGGCGCGTATTGGATTCTGTGTCCCGAGGGGGAGGGACAGGACGAGACGTTTCTCAAGCTCTACGAGACGTTCGGCGCCCTTGGCTCGCGCATCATATCCATTAGCCGCGACCAGCATGACAGTGCCATTGCCATCGTAAGCCACGTACCGCATATGGTCGCCTCCTCCCTCGTCGAGCTCGCGGGCAATCACGTCGACGAGCGCCAGGAGCTCCTGCGCCTGGCAGCTGGCGGATTCAAGGACTCCACGCGCATCGCAGCCGGGTCTCCTGAGCTCTGGTGCGGCATCGCGCTTGATAACAGCGAAGCGCTCTCGCAGGGACTGCACGAGGTCGGCGAGATCATCGGGCGCTTCGAGACGGCCATTCGCGAAGGCGATGCCGAGACGCTCGTCAAAATGCTCGAGGATAGCGCGCGTCTGCGCCGTAGCCTGCCCGCCAAGTGGATCCCGGATTCGGCGAAGCTCACGCAGGTGCGCATCCCCATGACCGACCATCCGGGTATCATCGCCGAGGTGACGGGCATGGCCGGGCATGCCGCGTGCAACATCCAGTCCATCGAGATCGACCACATCAACGAGGACACCGCCGTTCTCGAACTCATCCTGACCGACGAGGGCGACATGGGTCGCTTTGGCGGCGAACTCATCACCAAGGGTTATGACTTCTCGATCAGAAGTCTCGAAGAAGAGCTCTAGACCATGCCATTCGCCGGTACGATACGAGTTCCCTCCGACAAGTCCATATCGCATCGCGCCGTCCTCTTCGCCGGTCTGGCGCAGGGTGTCTCGCATCTTGAGGCCGTGTTGCCGAGCGCCGACGTGCAGGCGACGATTCGCGCGATTCGCGCACTCGGCGCGCGTGTCGACCTCGTGGCGGGTCCACATGGCCTTGTGGGCGAAGTCGAGGGCATCGGTCTTGCCGCCAGCAAGTCAACGCGGCCTCTCGTCATCGACTGTGGTAACTCCGGCACGACGGCGCGTCTGCTTATGGGGGCGCTCGCGGGGCTGGACGTCGAGGCGACGCTCGTCGGCGATGCCTCCCTCAGCGTCCGTCCGATGCGACGCGTCACTGACCAGCTTTCCAAGCTGGGCGCTCGCTTCGAGAGCGATGGCGGGCATTTGCCCGTGCGCATCGTACGCGCGGGTGCCTTGCACGGCGCGCATGTCGTGACCGAGCAAGCTTCCGCACAGGTCAAATCGGCCATCCTGCTCGCCGGCATGCGGGCATCGGGAACGACGAGCGTGACCGAGCCCGCCAAGAGCCGCGATCACACCGAATTGCTCTTGCCCGCCTTTGGCGTCGATGTCGACGTCGATGGCCTCACCGCTTCCATCGAGGGACCGGTACTCATGCACGCGCACGATATGACCGTGTCGGCCGATCCGTCCTCGGCCGCTTTCGTCGCCGTCGCCGCGACGATTTGCGCCGGTTCGGACGTTCTTCTGGAACGCGTTGCGCTCAATCCGACGCGTACGGGCGCCTTCGAGGTACTTCGTCGCATGGGAGCATGTCTTGACGTCGTGAACGAACATGCCGAAGGCGCCGAGCCCGTCGGTGACGTACGCGTCGTGCATGCCCCAGAGCTCGTCGCGACGTCCGTCAGCCCCGCCGAAATCCCCACGCTCATCGACGAGATACCCATCCTGGCCGTCGCTGCCGCCTTTGCCCGCGGCGAGACGGTCTTCGAATCATGCGGGGAGCTGCGCGTGAAGGAATCCGATCGCATGGCCGCCATCATCGAGGGCCTGGGAGCATTCGGGATCAGGGCCTATGCCGAAGATGACGACCTACATGTCATCGGCATGGCCGGATCGCCTGCGCATGTGCCCGAGCGGGTCGTCCTCGGGACGCATGGCGATCATCGGCTCGCGATGACCTGGTATCTGGCGGGCGAGCTCTTTGACGTGGACGTCGAACTGGATGACTCGGCATGCGTTCGCGTCTCGTGGCCCGATTTCTTTGCCGACATCGAGAGCCTGAAACGCTGAGGTGCTACACTGGCTTCACGTCAGACGAGCTACGGAGGTTTCCGTGATAATTGCCATCGACGGACCCGCGGGTTCCGGTAAATCGACCATCGCCAAGCAGGTGGCCCGCATGCTCGGGTTTCACTATCTCGACACGGGCGCCATGTACCGTTGCGTCGCGTGGTACGCGCTCGAGAACGGCATTCCCCTCGACGATGAGGGTGCCCTCGCCTCCGTTGCACGTGACGTTCCCGTCGTGTTCTCGCACGAGCCGGGAAACCCCATAGCCTCCGGGGTTTCCTTTGACGGCCACGACGTAACGGACGCGATTCGCACGCCCGCCGTCGACAAGGCGGTCAGCCCCGTCTCGGCCGTTTCCGCGGTACGCGCGGCGCTCGTCGAGCAGCAGCGCCGCATCGCCGCGCATGACGACATCGTCATGGAAGGTCGTGACATCGGCACGATCGTCTTTCCCGATGCCGAGGTCAAGGTCTTTCTCACGGCAAGTCCGGAGGAGCGTGCGCGCCGCCGTGCCCTGCAAAACGCCGAGCGTGGCTTTGGCGATACGGACCCCGAGGTCATCCTCGTCGGCCTCATCGCACGCGACGAGGCCGACAGCACGCGTGCCGCTTCGCCGCTCAAGATGGCAGACGACGCATGCGAGTTGGACACGACGCATATGAGCATCGATGAGGTTTGCGACGTCATCGTATCCATGGCAAACGAGGCGCGCGCATGAAGTCGCTCGACGAGAGGTTCGATTCGGGAATCTGGGTTCCCAAGGGCAGGGTGCACAACTGGTTCATCTACGTTGCGGCCTACTTCATACGTCCCATACTCAAGGTGTGCTTCCGCTGGAAGATACGCGGTGTCGAGAACCTCGAGGCGATTGGCGACGAGCCGGTCGTCTACGTATCCAATCATGTCTCGTATGCCGATCCCTGCGTACATTGGTGCGCGCTCTACGGCCAGAGGCGCTTCATGCGCATCCTTGCCAGAGACACCCTGTTCAGGCCCGTCTTCGCCCAGCTCATCGCCCGTGTCGGGGCGATTCCGGTCAATCCCGATTCCGCCGACCGCACGGCCGTCAAGCGTGCCGCGGCCTGTCTCAAGCGCGGCGAGAGCGTCCTCATCTACCCCGAGGGCACGAGGATGAACAAGCCGGAGAAGGTCTACCATCCCCATGCCGGTGCCGTGCTCATCGCGAACATGGGCCATGCGCGCATCGTGCCGATCGGCATAAGCGGCACGGAGAGGATCATGCCCTACGGTAAGCCCAAGATCATCCGCTTTCCCCGCATCTACCTCAACGTGGGAAAGCCCATCGATCCACGTGACGAGCGATTCGAGAGCCTTCCCAAGAAGGGGAGGGCCGACGCGACCATTGCCGCGATCATGGACGAGGTGTTCCGCTTGCGTGATACGGCACGCGACTAGGGGACGTCATGGGAGTCTCCATCGAAATCGCACGGAACGCGGGTGCCTGCTACGGGGTGAATCGCGCCCTCGAGATGGCACGCGGGGCTGCCGACAATCCCGGCCCCGTGCACACGCTCGGTCCCCTCATCCATAATCCACGCGTGGTCGACGATCTTGCGATCCAAGGCGTCGCGGTTGCCGACACGCTCGACGAAGCCGGCGGGGGAACGCTCGTGCTCAGAAGTCACGGGACCGCTCCGCAAATCGTCGATGAGGCTACGAAACGCGGCTTTACGGTCGTGGACGCGACCTGTCCCTACGTCTCGAAGGTCCAGCGCAAGGCACGTCAGCTTGCCGAAGCGGGTTACGCCGTCGTCATCATCGGCGAGCCTGGTCATGCCGAAGTCGAGGGCATACGCGCCTGGGGCGGCGAGGCGGTCGTCGCCGTCGCCGACGTCCCCGGCAAACTCCCTGACGACCTGCCATCCAAGGTGGGTGTCGTCATCCAGACGACGCAGAGCGCCGATCGCGTCGACGCGGTGCTCGATGCGTTGCGGGGTCGTGTCGATGAGCTGCGCGTCGAGGAGACGGTGTGCTTCGCGACCCAGGAACGCCAGGCTGCCGCCGCGGAGCTTTCCGCGCGCGTCGAGCTCATGATCGTCATCGGCGGGCGCAACTCGGGCAACACGCGTCGTCTCTACGAGATATGCAAGGCACGTTGCGAGGCGACCCATCACATCGAGAGTGATGTCGAGATCGATCCATCGTGGCTGGACGGTGTCGAGCGCATCGGCATCACGGCGGGAGCGAGCACGCCGCAGGAGCACATCGACGCGGTGCGCGATCGTGTCCGCGAACTCGCGGGTGGAGTTGCGTGACGATGTTAGACGAACAAGCTGAATCGAGTGCCTACGGCTCCCTCAAGGCGCAGGCGCATCCCCAACCTTGTCGTGCGCGCATCGCACGTGTCGAGCCGGGTTCTCCTGCCGATCGGGCGGGGCTTACGGGCGGCATGGTCATCACGCATGTCGAGGACGTGCCGCTGCGTGACCTCATCGAGTGGCGCTGGCAAGCCGATGGCTACGACGTCGAGCTGACGCTCGAGGATGGGCGCTTCGCCTACGTCGATCGTGAGCTGGGGGAGGATTGGGGCATCGTTTTCGATGACTGCATCTTCGATGGCGTCATCACCTGCCGTAATGCCTGCATCTTCTGCTTCATGTCCATGTTGCCGAAGGACATGCGTTCGACCTTGTACCTGCGCGATGACGACTATCGCCTCTCGTTTCTCCAGGGTAACTTCGTGACCCTGACCAACGTGGATGACGACGAGCTTGCCCGCATCATCGAATGCCATCTCTCGCCCCTGCATGTCTCCCTGCATGCGGTGAGCCCGGACGTACGCGAGGGCCTCATGGGAAAGAACGCGGCAAGGGGCATGGAGGTGCTCGAGGCCATCCTCGATGCGGGTCTCGAAGTGCACGTCCAGGTCGTCGTCGTCTCCGACGTGAACGACGGAGCAGAGCTCATGCGCACGCTCGCGTGGATCGAGCGGCATCCCGGTGTGCTCTCGGCCGGCTTCGTCCCGCTCGGCTACACGCGTCATCAGAAGCGCTTCACCTCCTCGTTTTCCGATGATCCCGATGCGGCTGCCGCGGTCATTGAGCTCATCCGGGAGTTTCAGGAGGATTCCGGCGTCGAGCGGCGCAATCCCCGCCTGCAAATTGCCGACGAGTTCTACATCGACGCTGGCTACGATTTTCCGCCCGCCTTCATGTACGCGGGCTACCCGCAGTTCCAGGATGGCATTGGCATGATGCGCTCGTTCATCGACGAGTGGGAACGGAACGCCGATTTGCTCGAGGGGACGGCCGCGCATTTGGAAGGCGGACCCGTGGCGTACATTGTCTGCGGAACGGCGTTCGCCCGCGTTCTGCGCCCCCTTCTCGAGAGTTCTCCGCTAGCCGGGTATCTCGAGGTGCTTGCCGTCGAAAACACGTTCTTCGGCGGAAATGTGGACGTCACCTGCCTGATTACGGGACATGACCTTCTCCCGGCGATACGCGCCGCGCGCCCCGAGGGAATCGTGTTGCTCGCGCGCGAGATGTTCAACCAGGACCTGCTCTTGCTCGACGATGTCCCGCTTGCCGATATCGAGACGGCATGCGATGCGACCGTGCGTCTGTGTACCTACGACCCCGCGGATATCCTCGAAGCCCTGATGCGGTAAGATACTGCTCGCAATCCTACGTAAAGAGGTTTTCATGAGTCTTCCGCTCGTTGCCGTGGTCGGTCGTCCGAATGTCGGAAAGTCCACGCTCATTAATCGCATAACGCAAACCGAAGATGCCATCGTGCACGAGATGCGCGGCGTGACGCGTGATCGTTCGTACCATCGCGCCGACTGGAATGGCGTCGATTTCATGATCATCGATACGGGTGGCATCGCCCTTGGCGATACGGACATGTTCCAGGGATCCATCACGAGCCAGGCGCTCGTTGCCTGCGAGGAGTCCGATTGCATCATCTTCGTCGTCGATGGCCGCACGGGCGTGACGAGCGAGGACACCGACATCGCACGCGTCCTTCTCAAAAGCGATGTTCCGGTCGTGCTCGCCGTCAACAAGCTCGACAACCCCGACCGCGAGGACGAGGTGCTCTGGGAGTTCTATTCGCTCGGTTTGGGCGAACCCATGCCGATTTCGGCCTCGCATGGCCATGGCACGGGCGATCTGCTCGATGCCGTCGTGCGCGAGCTTCCCGAAGATGCAGGTGATGACGAGGCGGGCGACGAGATAAGCGTCGCGATCATCGGGCGCCCCAACGCGGGCAAGTCATCGCTTACCAATCGCCTCGTCGGCGGTGAGCGCTCCATCGTGAGTGATGTCGCGGGCACGACACGCGATGCGATCGATAGCGTCGTGGAACATGATGGCGTGCGCTATCGCATTGTGGATACGGCGGGTATTCGACGCAAGTCCCAGATAGACGAAGACGTGGAGTACTACGGTTACGTACGCTCGCTACGCGCAATCGACCGTGCCGATGTCGTGCTCCTCATGATCGACGCGACGCTCGGATTGACCGATGCCGACCAGAAGGTCGCGGGCATGGCCGCCGAACGCGGTTGCGCGATGGTCGTGCTCATCAACAAGTGGGACCTCATCGAAGACCCCGATCGTCGCGATGAGATTCGAGAGCTCGTTGGCGATCGTCTCGAGTTCGTCGGTTACGCGCCCGTCATCTCCATCTCGGCCAAGACCGGTCGCTCGGTTCATCGAATCTGGGATGCCATCAACACCGTCTACCAGAACTACTCGTGCCACATCCCGACCAACCAACTCAACGCGTTGCTCACCCAGCTGCGCGACTTTGGTCATACCATCGTGAAGGGCAGCAAGCGTCTGCGCCTCAATTATGTGACACAGGCCGCGACTCAGCCACCCGTCTTCACGTTCTTCGCGAATTTTCCGGAGATCATCGACGACACCTATCGTCGCTATCTCGAGAACCGCCTGCGCGAGAATTTCGACCTTGTCGGAACGCCCGTGCGCATCAAGTTCAAGAGGAAGAACTAGCCATGTCCGCTATCATCCTACTCGATTTCGTCCTTGTCGCAGCCGTGTCCTTCCTGGTGGGGAGTGTCCCCTTCGGCGTGCTCATCGCCAAGGCGCTCTACCACTCCGATCCGCGTTCGGGCGGATCGCGCTCCATCGGCGCGACGAACATGAGCCGGCTCTACGGCTGGAAGGCGTTCGTCATCACCTTCTTGGCCGATGCGAGCAAGGGGGCGATCGCCGTCGTCTTCGCGCGCGTCGTCTCCGGCTTCATGCCCTTTGATGCGGCCTGGCAGTTCGACCTGCTCATCGTGCTCGCCGTCCTCTTCTCCATCGTCGGTCATGTCTTCTGCCCATGGCTCGGCTTCAAGGGAGGCAAGGGCATTTCCACGGGCTTTGGCTCCATACTCGTGGCCTACCCCTTCGTAGCGCTGTGTCTGCTCGCGACCTTTCTCGTTGTCGCGGGAATTAGCAAGCGTATCTCGGCGGGCTCGATCTGCGCGGCCATCAGCCTTCCCGTCTGGTCGTTTCTCTTCTACGGAAGTAACGTTCCACTTCTCATCGTCAGCATCATCATTGCCATTGCCGTCGTCTTTGCGCATCGCAGCAACATCCAGCGCATGATGAACGGAACCGAGCCCAGGTTCTCCTTCAAGTCCACCGGAGAGAAGACCGTCGTGAACGAAGAGGAGCTGGAAGAAGAACTCGAGGAAGAGCTGTGATGAGCAGCGTCGCAGTTATCGGTTCGGGCACGTGGGGAACGGCCATTGCTCACCTCATCGCCGGCAAGAACGTCGCGGTGAGGATGTGGACGCGTAGCGCCGATGTGGCCGATGCTATCAATGCGGCCCATCGCAATCCGCGTCACCTGCCCGATGTCGAGCTTGCTGGCGTGACGGCGAGCGCTTCGTTCGAGGAGTCGCTTCGCGGCGTCGATGCCGCCATCTTCGTCTGCCCTTCGTCGTACCTGCGTTCCATCGCCTCGTCATGCGCGCCCTTCATCGCCTCCGATCTGCCCGTCATCGTCTTGACGAAGGGCATCGAGGCACAGACGGGCTTCACGATGGTCGAGCTCCTCGAAGACGTGCTCGGCAATCCGTCGCGCATCGCCTGCCTTTCCGGCCCCAACCATGCCGAGGAAGTCTCGCGTGGCCTGCCGGCTGCCACGGTGGTCGCCTCATCCGACGAGGCGTGTTCCCTCTACTTCCAGGACCTCTTCAATACCTCGATGTTTCGCGTGTACACCACCTCGGACGTGACAGGCGTGGAGCTTTGCGCCGCCTCGAAGAACGTTATCGCCATCGCCAACGGCATGAGCGTCGCCATGCAGCTGGGCGATAACGCGTCGGCGTCTCTCATGACACGTGGCCTTGCCGAGGTGACGCGTCTTGTCGTCGCGCTCGGTGGCGATGCGCGCACCTGCCTGGGCCTTGCCGGCGTGGGTGACCTGATCGCGACGTGTTCCTCGGAGCATTCCCGCAATCGCGCGCTCGGCTCCTTTCTCGTCGAAGGAGGCACGCTAGCGGCTTTCGAGGAGAAGATGCAGATGGTCGCCGAGGGCGCCGTCGCCTGCAAGACCGTGACCGAGCTCGCGCGTCTGCACGATGTCGAGATGCCCATAGCCGAGGCCGTACGTCAGGTGCTCTGGGAAGGACGCGACCCGCATGAGATAATCGAGACGCTTTTCGAGCGCCCCGTGAAGGCGGAACAGGAATGAAGGGATAGGCACCCATGTTCACGGACATCCAGATCGCCCCGTCCATATTGAGCGCCGATTTCGCGAATCTCGAACGCGACGTGCGCATGGTTTCCGAGGCAGGTGCCGATTGGATACACGTCGACGTGATGGATGGCCACTTCGTTCCCAATCTCACCATCGGTCCCGCACATGTCAAGATGCTCAAGCGCGTGACGGACGTCCCGCTCGACGTGCATCTGATGATCGACAATCCCGAGGTGCAGGTGCCCTGGTACATCGAGGCAGGTGCTGATTCCGTAACTGTTCATGTCGAGACCTGCGACAATGCCGTCTCGATGTTGCGCTCGATTCGCGACGCCGGCGCCAAGGCGGGCATATCTCTCAATCCCGAGACCGATCCTACGCAACTTGCGGGACTGCTCGACCTCGTCGACATGGTGCTCGTGATGAGCGTGCATCCCGGCTTTGGCGGCCAGTCCTTCATCGAGAGCTCACCTGCCAAGATCGCGGCAATTGTCGAGATGTGCAAGGCCGAAGGCGCCGCTCCGCTCATCGAGGTCGATGGGGGTATCGGTGTTGGCACGGCTCCGCTCGTGAGTGCCGTCGGAGCTGACGTCCTCGTGGCGGGGAGCGCCATCTTCTGCGCCGATGACCCGGCGGTGGCATTGAGGGGCATCCGCGATGCCTGCCGCTAGCGCCCGTCGCGTCTATCTTGACTACGCCGCGACCGCTCCCTTCGACGAGCGCCTGTATCCCGTATTGCATGATGTCAGCTGGGCAAACGCCAACGCACTGTATGCCGAGGGACGCGAGGCCGCGTCCCAGCTGCGCGATGCCCGTACGCGCATCGCGCGGGCCCTGGGGGCGCATGCTCCTGCCGAGATCGTCTTCACCTCGGGGGGGACCGAGGCCGACAACATGGCCGTCAAAGGCCTGGCGCATTTCGTACCAGGCGCGAGCAAGACGCATGTGGTCGTCTCGGCAATCGAGCACCACGCCGTTTTGAACGCGGCCGATGCCCTTAAGGCGTACGGTTACAAGATTGACCGCGTTGCTCCGGGCAAAGACGGCATCGTCGACCCCGAAACGCTTGAGGACCTGCTCTCCTCGATTGAGGCCGCGGGCGATGCCTGCTGCCTCGTCTGCGTCCAGGGCGTCAACAACGAGCTCGGCACAATCCAGCCCATCGCGCAGCTTGCGCACGTTGCGCATGAACACGGTGCTCTCTTCTTCTGCGATGCCGTCCAAGCACTTGGCAAGGTAGCTCTCGACCTTGAGGCAAGCGACGTGGATGCTTGCGCGTTTTCCGCACATAAGATCGGCGCTCCCAAAGGCATCGGCGCTCTCTATCTTCGCCGTGACACGCGCATCACGCCCCTCATTTACGGCGGCGGTCAGGAGGCTGGCATGCGTAGTGGTACCTCCAACGTGCCAGGCGCCTGCGCTTTTGCCCAGGCTGTCGAAAGTGCCATCGCGGAGCGCGAAGAGGTTTGGAACCATGTAAGCATGCTGAGATCGCGATTGCTCGATGCCCTTGGAAATGGTGAATATGCTCACGACATCACCGCTACGCTCGATGCCGATGCGCCTGTCGTACCGCATATCCTTTCCCTGCGTGTCAGAGGACTCGAGGGCGAGACGCTTGTGCTGAGGTGCGATAACGCTGGCTTTGCGATTTCGTCTGGTTCGGCATGCTCAAGCTCGTCGCTCGATCCGAGTCACGTGCTCATGGCCATCGGCCTTTCGCACGACGATGCGCTCGGTGGCATTCGCCTGTCCTTCGGCAAGGGCACGAGCGTCGAGGATATCGACCGCTTTGCCGCGGCGCTTCCCGAGGTGCTCAGATGACGTACGCATACGAACGCGTAGACTGTCACACCCATTCGGCGTACTCCGGTCACGGATCGGGCTCCGTTGCCGACATGGTGAGGCGGGCCGAGGACCTGGGCCTGTCGACCTTCGCCCAGACCGAGCACCTAGTGCTTCCCGATGGCATGGATCCGCTGTTCGAGACCTCCATGTCGTCGCAGACCATGAAACGATATGTCGACGAGCTTCATGAGCAGCGCGAACGGCTTGCGCATGCCGGCAGCGGCATGCAGCTGCTCTGCGGCATCGAGGCCGATTGGCTGCCGGGTCGGACCGCCGAGCTCGAACGGCTCTGTGCTCCCTTCGACTACGTGCTCGGGTCGGTTCATTTCATCGACAACCGGCCCATAGACGACTCGCGTGACCTGAGCGTATGGGATGACTACGGTATCGATGGTCTATGGCGTGCGTACTTCGAGTCCTGGCTCGATATGGCGGCGCATCCCGGTCCCATCATGTGCTTTGCGCACCCCGATCTGCCGAAGAAGTACGGCTGGCATCCGAGTTTCGATGCGAGGGAGTACAATTACGAGATGGCGCAGGCGGTTGCGCGCTCGGGCCGCATGGTCGAGGTGAACACTGCGGGCCTGCGCAAGGACGCGCACGAGATGTATCCCGCGCTCGAGATGCTCCGCTCCTTTCGCGACGCGGGCGTCGAGTGCACGATTGGCAGCGACGCGCATGCGCCAAAGGACGTCGCGGCGAACTTCGACGATGCCGTCGGGCTCATGCGCCAGGCGGGGTATGGGAAGCTCACCGTGCCGATGCCCGATGGTGACAGGCGCCATATCGCGATCGAAGACTAGGACGGGGAGAGACAATGGCGGCTCCGCAGACGATCGGCGAACTTGAAAACGGACTCTTCGCGGCCTTTCCGCGTGAGGATGCGGAAAGCTGGGACCAGCCGGGTCTGGCCGTGGGCGATCGCGAACGTGCCGTAGGCAAGATCGCCGTCGCCCTCGACATGAGCGTCGCAAACGTCATCGCGGCATCCGATGCGGGGTGCGATGTGCTCGTGACGCATCACCCCGCCTTCATCAAGGAAGGTCCCGCCGAGTTCGGTCCCGAGACGCAGCCAAGCGCGCCAGGCCCCGGTCGCATGATCTACGAGGCGATCGGACGGGGCGTGGCGACGATTGCCATGCACACCAACGCCGATCGTGCGATAGCAACGCGCGAGCGTTTCGCGGACATCATGGGCTGCTCGTGCCTGGGAAACTGCGAGGCCGTGCTCGATGGGCAACGTGGCTTGCAGGACAAGGGCTTCGGAGCATTGCTCGTTCCCGATTGGGACGAGAGGCCGACGCTCGGCGTCGTCGCCGAACTCGCCGCGCGCAATTTCGATTGCCATCCGCGCGTATGGGGCGATTCGAAGCGCCCAGTTGACCGCATTGCCTTTCTCAACGGCTCATGGGGCGATCCGGACCTCTACGAGCGCTGCGTTGCCGCCGGGATCGACTGCGTCATCGTCGGCGAGACGCGGTATCATCTATGCGTTGACGCGCAGCCATACCTCTCGATCATCGAGCTTGGCCATGACCGCTCGGAGCTCCCCATCGTCGACGTGCTCATCGACGCCTTGCTCGCATGCGACGTGTCGCGCGACGATATCCTCGACCTGCGCGGCATGCATCGCAACTGGTGGACGGCCTGAGAAGGAGAAGATGATGTCCGATAGCAAAGTGCTCCTCGCCTTGCAAAGCTGCGATACGCAGATCATGCGCTCCAAGCGCGAGCTTGACGAGCTACCCGAGGTCAAGGCGATCATGGATTGCCGTGCCAAGCGCAAGGAGATCAAGGGCAAGCAGGATCAGGTCGTCGAGCTCCTGGACGAGGTCGAGGGCAAGATCGCCAAGCTCCAAGCAGAGGAGGAGCGCGTCATCGCCAAGATCAACGCGCTGCAGGAGAAGCTTGATTCCAATTCCGATTACCGTGCCACCGCATCGATCACCCGTGACATGGAGGGCCAGGTCAAACGCCAGAAGAGCATCGCGGTCGAGCAAGACGAGCTGCTCGAGCGGCAGATCAAGGTCGACAAGCTTGCCGAGCAGGTCGCCGAGGCGCTTGCCAAGATAGATCACGCCGAGATGCATCATACCGAGCACTTCAAGCAGAAGGGCGGTGCCGTCAAGGAACGCATCGCGCAGCTCGAGGCGGAGCGCGCGACACTCATCGCCCAGCTCGACCCGGCCATCGCGCAGCGCTACGAGGCCCTGCGTGCGGAGAAGAACGGCATTGCCGTTTCCGAGCTCGAGGGCGACCATTGCACGGCATGCCGGTCAATCATCCTCGACGGTGTGCTCGCCAAGTTGCGCAAGGGCGACGAGCTTGCCGAATGCCCCAATTGCCACCGCATGATGATCGTGGCGCAAGGGGAGGGGGGTGCCTCGTGATCTTGCTGGGCGTCACGGGCTGCATCGCCGCCTACAAGTCATGCGAAATACTCCGGTTGCTCCAGAAGGCGGGACAGGACGTCAAGGTCGTCATGACCGAGCATGCCACCGAGTTCGTTGGCCCCACCACTTTTCGCGCGCTTTCGGGACACGAGGTCGCGGTCGAGCTCTTCGACGAGCCGGGAGATCCCATCCACCACATCTCGCTTGCCAAGGAGCCGGATCTCTTTCTCATCGCCCCCGCCACGGCAAACGTCATCGCCAAGATTGCCCAAGGTGTTGCCGATGATTTGCTCACCACCACGGCACTTGCCACCAAGGTGTCGCTCGTCATCGCGCCGGCCATGAACGCCGGCATGTGGAACGACGAGGTCACGCGTGCGAACGTCGCTGCTCTCGAGGCACGCGGTCACACGATCGTCTGTCCCGATAGTGGCTACCTTGCCTGCGGGGACGTGGGATCGGGGCGTCTGGCCGAGCCGGAAGCCATCGTGCAGGCAACGCTCGACGTGCTTGCGCGCTCGCGTGACATGGAGGGCATGCACGTGCTCGTTACGGCAGGCCCCACGCAGGGGGCCCCCCCCCCCCGGCGCCCGGTCAGTTGAGCCTCTCGATCCCGTGCGCTACATCAGCAACGGAAGCAGCGGGAAGTCGGGATACGCCATCGCTGCCGAGGCGCGTGACCGCGGCGCCTGCGTCACGCTCGTGTCCGGTCCCGTGTCGCTGCCCGATCCGGAAGGTGTCGAGGTCATCCACGTGCGCACGGCCGACGAGATGCTCGAAGCCTGCCGGAAGCCCTTTGCCGATGCCGACATCGCCCTGTTCGTCGCGGCCGTCTCGGACTGGAAGCCGCAAGGCCGCGCGGATCAGAAGATCAAGCACGACGGTGGGGATATGACCGTCACCTTCGTGCCCAACCCAGACATTGCCGCGACGCTCGCGGCAGACAAGGGCGATACGCTGGTCGTGACCTATGCCGCCGAGACTTGTGATGTGCTCGCTTCGGCACGCAAGAAGCTTCTCTTCAAGAACGCCGACCTCGTCGTGGCAAATGACGTGTCCGGCGAGCTCGGCATGGGCTCTGCCGACAACCGGGTCTGGTTCGTGGGCGCCGATGACGTCGAGGAGCTGCCCGTACTCTCCAAGCGTCTCATCGCCCGCAAGCTCTTTGATCGGCTACTCGCGAAATGAGACAGTTGCCCTGAGTAGTTGTCTCGAACTGCCTTGCATCTGAGCGATTTCGTCGTTGTGCTCCCTGCTGTCTATTCCGAACCGGCTTCGATGTCATGTAGTTTGCCATCCGATTTCGCTCCGAAAAGACTCGGCGATTTGACCAAGGACATTCGGCGAAATTGTTAGAGCCGTCCGCCATCATCAGTCGATGGCCGAACGAGGAAATGACATTGAGGGACAATTTGGAGCAGGTAGGGTGATCATCCCTGCCAATGTCAATGTCTGGCCCCATGAGCTCAAGACAGCAGAGGCGCTTGCGCGTGCGGGATACACTGTCGAGTTTATTCAAAGGAGTGATGTTGAGCACGAAAGAACGCCGGATGCTCTCATTGATGGTATGGCTTGGGAGATGAAAGCACCTAAATCTTGCAACATCGGCATGATTTCGAAGAACATTCGCCGTGCGTTGCACCAATCCGACTGCGTCGTGTTTGACTCTCGTAGGATGAAATCGCTTCCGGACAAGGCGATTGAGAGGGAAGTCCGTCTACGTGCGCGACAAACCAGAGTACTCAAGCATCTTCTGTATATCAACCGTTGCGGCGAGGTTGTGCATGTCAAGTGAATCATGGTACAGTACCCTTCGTTAAAGCGTCCGAACGGTGCACGATGTACCTTCCTCGGACGCTTTCCTTCTAATTCCCTTGTCATGGCTAACAGGCGCTGCGCGTAGCGGAGGTCCAAGGGGCGAGCCGTAAAGACCGCGAAGCGGGCTGTCGGGGAGCGACCGTCGGAGCGAAGCGCAGTGTCTGTCCGCCTATTCGTGTTACTATGTCTTTTGACAGTTCCAAACCTTTAAGTGATGGTCCCGTGAGGCCAGCAAGGGAGTAGGTGATTATGTCGAATCTGACGAAGACGGTCGTCATGGACGAGTCCGCTATCGACCGTTCGCTTACGCGCATCGCGCACGAAATCCTCGAATCAAATGACGGCGCCCAGAGCATCGCGCTCGTTGGCATCGTGACGCGTGGTGACCTCATCGCGGCGTCACTTGCCAAACGCATCGAGCAGATCGAGGGCGTGAAGGTACCCGTCGGCAGGCTCGACATCAGCTTCTACCGCGATGACGTCGAGAACTTCCTCGCACCGGTGGTCCACACCACGGACATTCCCTTCGTGCCCGAGGGCAAGACGGTCGTGCTCGTCGACGACGTGCTCTACACCGGACGCACCATCCGTGCGGCAATGGATGCCCTCATGGATTACGGCCGGCCCGATCGCATCCAGCTCGCGGTACTGGTCGATCGCGGCCATCGCGAGCTTCCCATCCGCGCCGATTTCGTCGGAAAGAACGTCCCGAGCAGCAAGGACGAGTCGGTGCGCTTCTTCGCCGAGCCAATCGACGGGCACACGAGCGTCGAGATCCTGCAGGCGCAGGGCCGTATCGGGTCGGCTCCCGTCCAGGGGGCAGGCGAGCTCACGCAGGCGTTCAACAAGGTGCTCGGAGGTGAGGACTGATGTTGCAACATAAGCATCTCATCGACATCGACGAATACTCCGCAGACGAGATCGTCGAGATCTTGGATACGGCCAGGAGCTTCAAGGAGGTCAACGATCGCGCGATCAAGAAGCTCCCCATCCTGCGCGGCCGCACCATCATCAACCTCTTCCTCGAGCCTTCGACGCGCACGCGCACGAGCTTCGAGATCGCCGGCAAGCGCCTTTCCGGTGACGTCATCAACTTCTCGGCTTCGAGCTCGTCGACCACCAAGGGCGAGACCCTGGCCGATACCGCCGAGACGCTCGATGCCATGAACTGCGATCTCATCGTCGTGCGCAGCAAGCAGGAGGGCGCGCCGCGCATCCTGACGCAGCACATGGACGCCCACGTGGTCAACGGTGGCGATGGCAAGCACCAGCACCCTACGCAGGCACTGCTTGACGCGTTCACGATTCGCGAGACGCTCGGACACATCGACGGCCTCAAGGTCGGCATCGTCGGCGACATCGCGCACTCCCGCGTGGTCGGTTCGCTCGTGCCGCTGCTCAAGATCATGGGTGCCGAGCCCATCGTGATCGGTCCGCCCACGCTCATGCCCGCACGTCCCGACATCCTGGGAGCACGCTGCTCAAACACCCTCGATGACGTCTTGCCCGAGCTCGACGTCGTCTACATGCTGCGCATCCAGAAGGAGCGCCTCGAATCGGCTGCCCTGCCGTCGTTGCGTGAGTACGCGATGCTCTATGGCATTAATCTCGCGCGCATGGACGCGATGAAGAACGAGGCGATCATCATGCACCCGGGTCCCATCAACCGTGGCGTCGAGCTTTCGGCCGACGCCGCCGACTCGGATCGCGCCGTGATTCTCGACCAGGTCAATTCGGGTGTCGCCGTGCGCATGGCCGTCATGTATCTGCTGCTTGGAGGTGAGGGCAATGGCGCTGCTGCTTAAGGATGCCCACGTGATAGATCCGCAAAACGGAATCGACGAGGTGACCGACGTCCTCGTGCGTGACGGTCTCGTCGTAGCCGTCGGCACGGACATCGAGTTACCCGAGAAGCTCCTCGTGAAGGATTGTGCGGGCAAGTACCTCATCCCCGGCATGGTCGACGTGCACGTGCACTTCCGCGATCCGGGCCAGGAGTACAAGGAGGACTTGATTACCGGCATGCGTGCTGCGGCTCACGGTGGGTTCACTGGTGTCGTTCCCATGGCAAACACCAAGCCGGCGATAGACACCGGGGCCATGGTCGAGTACCTGCTCGAGAAGGCGGCGTGGGAACCCGGCCGCACGCGCATCTACCCCCTCGGGGCCTGTACCAAGGGGTTCGCGGGCAAGGAGCTCGCCGAGATGGGCGACATGGTCGCCGCCGGAGCGGTCGCGTTTTCCGACGACGGACACGGTATCCAGGATGGCGGCATGATGCGCCAGGTACTCGACTACGCCAAGATGTTCGGCGCCCCCGTGCTCAGTCACTGCCAGATGGAGGATATCGTCGGCGCTGGCGTCGTCAACGAGGGAGTCGTCTCGACGCGTCTGGGTCTGACGGGTTGGCCCGCCGCAGGCGAGGAAACCCAGATCGCCCGCGACATCGAGCTCGCACGCCTCACGGGCTGCCATGTGCACATCCAGCATCTCACCACGGCGCGCGCCGTCGACATGGTCGCCCGTGCCAAGGCCGAGGGTGTTCCCGTGACCTGCGAGGTCACGCCGCATCACCTCTTCCTGAACGAGGATGACATCAAGGCCGACAGCTACAGCACGAACCTCAAGATGAATCCGCCGCTGCGCACGAGGGAGGACAACCTCGCCCTGCAGGAGGCGCTCATCGACGGCCGCATCGACATGGTCGCCACAGATCATGCCCCGCACGCCGCCCACGAAAAGGCCCTCGAGTTCAACCACGCGCCCTTCGGCACGACCGGTCTCGAGACGGCGCTGGGGCTTTTGCTCACCGAGCTTGTGCTGCCGGGCAAGATGAGCTGGCAGCGTCTCGTGGAGGTCACGTCCATCGCGCCGCGCGAGCTCATCGGCGTCGAGCAGGTGGAGCTGCGCGAGGGTTCCACGGCCGATTACACCATCATCGACCCAGGCGTCTCCTGGACTGTCGATGAGGACGACTTCTACTCGCGTTCCAAGAACTCGGCGTTTCTCGGCTGGGAACTCACGGGACGGGCAACCGACGTCTTCGTCGACGGATACGCCAGCATGGAAGACGGTGTGGTGACCTTCTAGCCATACGTTTCAAGTATGTGAACAAAAGCGCTCACATGCAAAGTGGGTGCTATAGTTTCCTGCGGTCAGGCAACCTTTAACGAGCGGTCCGGAGAGACCGACAAGGGAGATGGACATGACATTGCACAACGACGTGCCTGCCGTTCTCATGCTCGAGGATGGCACGGTGTTCGAGGGCAGCTCATGCGGAAGCGCGGGCGAGGCCTTCGGAGAAATCGTCTTCAACACCTCGATGAGCGGCTACCAGGAGATTCTGAGCGATCCCTCCTATGCCGGGCAGATCATCACGATGACGTATCCCCACATAGGCAATTACGGCGTCAACGGCGATGATGCCCAGTCGCGTGGCGTCTTCTGCCGCGGCCTGGTCGTGCGCGACATGTGCGATAGGCCGAGCAACTTCAGGTCGGGCATGTCGCTTCCCGACTACCTCGCCTCCCACGGCATCGTCGCCATCGAGGGAATCGACACGCGAAAGCTCGTGCGTCACGTGCGCGAGCGCGGCGCGATGAAGGCGGTCGTGTCAACGACATGCGATGACATGGCATCGCTCGCCAAGCGTCTGAATGCCTCTGCGTCCATCGTCGGCGTCAACCTCGCTGCCGAGGTCTCCTGCGGGCAGCCCTACGAACTATCCGCACACGACGGCGCCGCGCGCCATCATGTCGTCGCCCTCGATTGCGGCATCAAGACGGGCATACTCGACGGGCTTCGCGGCCATGGGTGCGATGTCACGGTCATGCCGTGGAACACGAGTCTGGATGACGTGCTCGCCCTTGCCCCCGACGGCGTCTTTCTCTCCAACGGACCGGGGGATCCCCAGGCAGTCGTCGATGCCTACGAGCTTGCGCGGCAACTCGTGGGACAGTTTCCGGTCTTTGGCATTTGCCTCGGCCACCAGATGCTCTCCATCGCCGCCGGTGCTCAGATCGAGAAGCTTCGCTACGGACATCATGGAGGCAACCAGCCCGTCATGAACCTGCGTACCGGTGCCGTCGAGATCACGGCGCAAAACCATGGCTTCGGGCAGGTCTTCGAGAGCATCGGCCCACTCGTGCCCGAGCTCTCGGGCGGCCTTGCCGAGCATCCCGAAAGCCTGCTGTTCTGGAGCGAGCGTCATATCGCCCCTGTCGTCGAATCGCGGGACTTCGGCCGCATCCAGCTCACCCACGTCAACCTCAACGACGGAACACCCGAGGGCATGGCGTTTCTCGACTATCCCGTCTTCTCGGTGCAATACCATCCCGAAGCAGCTCCCGGCCCCCATGACTCGTCGTATCTCTTCGAGGCGTTCTCCCGCCTCATGGACGGTCGCGATGACTACCTCGACATCGAGGTGCGAGACGTGCGAAGTACCACCTAGAGTGCGACGTAAGCGTCTTGCCAAGGCTTGATCGCAGCATTGGATGCGAAGCCGAGGTCCAAGGGAGCGAGCCGTGAAGACCGCGAAGTGGGCTGTCGGGGAGCGACCGTCGAGGCAAAGCGTCCATGCTGCGATCTGTTCGAAAAACGACCTGAAAGGTTTCATTACATGCCACGTAGAGATGACATCAAGAAGATCCTCATCATCGGCAGCGGCCCCATCGTCATAGGGCAGGCCTGCGAGTTCGACTACTCGGGCACTCAGGCGTGCAAGGTGCTTGCCGAGGAGGGCTACGAGGTCATCCTCGTCAACTCGAACCCTGCCACCATCATGACCGATCCGTTCATGGCGGCGCGCACCTACGTCGAGCCCATAACGGCCAGCGTCGTCGAGAGGATCATCGAGCGCGAGCGCCCCGATGCCCTGTTGCCCAACATGGGTGGCCAGACGGGACTGAACTGCGCGGTCGAGCTCGCCGAAGCCGGCGTGCTCGAGAAATACGGCGTGGAGATGATCGGATGCGATCTCGAGGCCATCCGCAAGGGAGAGGACCGCAAGCTCTTCGCCGAGGCGATGGAGCGCATCGGGCTGGATGTCGCGAGAAGCGGCTACGCCTATTCCGTCGCCGATGCCGAGGAGCTTGCCGACGAGCTCGGTTTCCCGCTCGTGCTGCGTCCGAGCTTCACGCTCGGCGGTGCCGGTGGCGGCATCGCCTACGGCATGGATGAGCTGAGGGACATCGTGCGCGAGGGCCTCGAGCTCTCACCGGCTGGCGAGGTCCTCGTCGAGGAATCCATCATCGGTTGGAAGGAATACGAGATGGAGGTCATGCGCGATGCGGCCGGCAACGGCATCATCGTCTGCTCCATCGAGAACTTCGACGCCATGGGCGTGCATACGGGCGATTCCATCACCGTCGCGCCGGCCCAGACGCTCACGGACGTGGAGTACCAGCGCATGCGCGATGCCTCGCTTGCCATCCTCGAGGAAATCGGCGTGGCGTGCGGTGGATCGAACGTGCAGTTCGCCGTCAATCCGCGCGATGGGCGCCTCATCGTCATCGAGATGAATCCACGTGTGAGCCGCTCGTCGGCACTTGCCTCCAAGGCGACGGGCTTTCCCATCGCCAAGATGGCGGCCAAGCTCGCCGTCGGCTACACGCTCGACGAGATCGTGAACGACATCACCAAGGCCACGCCGGCATGCTTCGAGCCTTCGATCGATTACGTCGTCGTCAAGATTCCTCGCTTCGCCTTCGAGAAGTTCGCGGGAAGCGATGCGACGCTCTCGACGCGCATGAAGGCCGTCGGCGAGGTCATGGCCATCGGAAGCACCTTCGACGAGGCGCTTGGCAAGGCGCTGCGCTCGCTCGAGAACGGACGCAGTGGTCTTGGTCGCGACGGGCACGATGAATTCGACGAGACACACTTCAAGAGCCTCGTCTCCACGCCCACCGAGCATCGCATCTACTACATGGCCGAGGCCCTTCGCCGCGGCATGAGCACGGAGGAACTTGCCTCGCTCAGCCTGGTCGATCCCTGGTTCATCGATCGTCTGGCGGACATGGTCGCGGTCGAGGAGATGTTCGACGGGATGTCGCTCGCCGATGTCGATGCTCGCCTCATGCGCCGTGGCAAACGTCACGGCCTCTCCGATGTCCAGATCGCGCAGCTGACCGGTTCCGACGAACGGTCCGTACGCGCACGGCGCAAGGAGCTCGGCGTCATCGGCGTATTCAAGACCGTCGACACCTGTGCGGGTGAGTTCGCCTCGCAGACGAGCTACTACTACAAGACCTATGGAGACGAGAGCGAGGTCCGTCCCTGCGGCAAGCCCAAGGCGATGATCATCGGCGCCGGTCCCAATCGCATCGGTCAGGGCATCGAGTTCGATTACTGCTGCGTCCAGGCAAGCTATGCGCTCGAGGCGCTCGGATACGAGACGATCATGGTGAACTGCAATCCCGAGACGGTCTCGACCGACTACGACACCTCCGACCGCCTCTACTTCGAGCCCATCACCTACGAGGACGTCATGGATATCATCGATGCGGAGGCTCCCGATGGCGTCGTCGTGACCCTTGGCGGGCAAACGCCGCTCAAGCTCGCGGCTGCGCTTGCCGATGAGGGCGTGCACATCATGGGCACCCAACCGTCTGCCATCGACCTTGCCGAGGATCGCGACCGGTTCTCGGCGCTGCTCGACGAGCTCGGCATACCGTATCCTGTTGCGGGCGTCGCCGAATCGCTTGACGAAGCTCGCGCGGTCGCAGCCCGCATCGGCTATCCGCTTCTCGTGCGCCCGAGCTACGTCTTGGGTGGCCGTGGCATGGTCATCGCCTATGACGAGCAGTACCTCGAGCGCTACATGGCACAGGCCGCCCGCGTCACCCCCGACCATCCCGTCTACCTCGACTCGTTCCTCGAATCGGCCACCGAATGCGACGTCGACGCCCTATGCGACGGCGAGGATGTCTACATCGGCGCGATCCTCGAGCACATCGAGGAAGCCGGCATCCATTCGGGGGACTCCGCATGCTGCACGCCGCCCTTCTCGTTTTCGGATGCGGTGCTTGCCACGCTCGTCGACTACACGAGGAAGCTCGCCCTCGCCGTCCAGACACGGGGCCTGGTCAACATCCAGTTTGCCGTCAAGGATGGGAAGGTCTACGTCATCGAGGTCAATCCGCGCGCGAGTCGCACCGTGCCCTTCGTGAGCAAGGCGACGGGCGTGCCGCTGGCACAATATGCGGTGCGCATCATGGCAGGCGAGCGCATTGCCGATTTCGGCTTGCCCGTGCGTCACGAGGACATGGGCTACTACGCTTGCAAGGAGGCCGTCATGCCCTTCGGGCGCTTCCCGGGTGCCGAGACCATGCTCGGGCCCGAGATGAAGTCGACGGGTGAGGTCATGGGTATCGCCCGCGACTTTCCGAGCGCCTATGCCAAGACGCAGCTCGCCATCGACTATTCGCTGCCCACGTCCGGAAAGGTCTTCATCTCGGTCTGCGACCGCGAGAAGCGCAACATCGTTCCCATCGCACACGCGTTGCAGGACCTGGGCTTCTCGATCGTCTCAACCGGAGGGACGGGACGATTGCTGCGGGCCAACGGACTCGATGTCGAGATAACGCGCAAGATGCAGGAAGCCCGCCCCAACATAGGCGACATGATCGCCAACGGCGAGATCAGCCTGCTCGTGAACATCCCCTTTGGCCAGGAGACGCGCGGTGACAGCTATCACCTGCGCAGCGCGGCCGTGCGCCACGGCATCTGCTACGTGACGACGCTTGCCGGCGCCAACGCCCTGGCCCAAGCCATCAGCGCCGTGCGCGACGGACGTCTTTCCCCGGTAGCGCTGCAGGATTTGTAAGAGTAGGGCATTGCTTGCAGGGGACACAGGCTTTGAGGGCATCTCGAGCAGACCCGCGTCGAGCGAGATGCGGTCTTGCGAGGACTGTCTGAGCGTGCGCCCTTTGCACGCGAGTTTCCCTAAAGGGACTAGCTTCGCGTCGCCGCACGCTGCATCGAGTGAGTCGTGGGTCGGGTGCGAGAGCAAGCCCGCAAAGCCTGTGCTCCCTGCGAGTAGACGACCCAACTGATGGCGATACGCATGCGAAGTGCGCTATCATGGGCAAGATCATGTTGAACCTGGCGCGGAGGGAAACGCGAGAACATGGACCAGAAGCTTCGGGAAAGTGGCCCCGTACTCTTCAACAGACAAATTGCCGAGGGCATCTACCATCTGTCCGTGCAAGCTCCCCGTATCGCCGCAACATCGCGTCCCGGACAGTTCGTTCAGGTCAAGGTCGCGAGCGAGCCTCCCATCCAGTTCCTGCGCATGCCCTTTGCCGTCTTCGATGTCGACGAGTCCGCCGGCTCCGTTGACGTCTGCTATCAGGTTGTGGGGGAGGGTACCGAGCAGCTCTCGCATGTCGTCATCGGCGACGAGGTCGACTTCGTCGGTCCCATCGGCAATGGCTGGCACATTCCGGACGGCACACGTCGCGCCCTGCTCGCCTGCGGTGGCGTGGGTGCCCCGGCGCTCAAGCTGCTCGCCGATGAGCTCGCCGCGAAAGGCGCGCAAGTCGATGTCGTCATCGGCGCGCAGACGCTGAAACGCCTTGCCTGCACTGAGCAGTTCGAGGACAGTATCCGTGCATCTGACGGTGCGTTGCACGTCGCGACCGACGATGGGTCGGCGGGCGTCAAGGGCTTCGTGAACGCCATTACCGACGAGCTCCTCGCCACACGTGCCTACGATTATGTCGCCGTCTGCGGCCCCCCGCTCATGGAGCGCTCCGTGGCGCTTCCCGCCATCGAGCATGGCGTGACCTGCGAGGTCTCGATGGAGCGTCTCATGGCCTGTGGCGTTGGTGCCTGCCTGGGTTGCGTCGTCGAGACCCGTGACGGTCTGAAGCGCTGTTGCGTCGATGGTCCCGTCTTCGATGCAAGCGAGGTGATCTGGTGATGAGCGCTCCCGACATGCGCGTCAACGTCGGCGGCTTGTCGATGAAGAATCCGGTGACGGTTGCCTCCGGCACCTTTGGCCACGGCGAGGAATATGCCGATTTCTTTGACGTCTCGCAATTGGGCGCCATCACCACCAAGGGCGTCTCGCCCGTGCCCTGGGACGGCAACGCGACACCGCGCATCGCCGAGGCACCTGCCGGCATGCTCAATTCCATCGGCCTGCAAAACCCCGGTGTCGATGAGTTCTGCGCCAGCCAGCTTTCCTGGCTCGCCATGCAGGACACCGCGGTCATCGTCAACGTCTCGGGGCATACGCTGCAAGAGTACATCCAGGTAGTGGAGCGCCTCGAGGACGAGCCTGCCGTCGATGCCTACGAGGTCAACATCTCGTGCCCCAACGTGGATGCCGGTGGCATGACCTTCGGGACCGATCCCGATCAGGCCGCGCTCGTCACCTCGGAGCTTCGCACGCGCACCAAGCGCCCTCTCATCGTCAAGCTCACGCCCAACGTCACCGACATCACCGTCATCGCCCGTGCCGTTGCCGATGCGGGCGCCGATGCCGTGAGTCTCATCAACACGTTGCTCGGCATGGCGATTGACGCCAAGCGTCGTAGACCCAAGCTCGCGCGCGTCGTCGGCGGCCTGTCGGGCCCTGCCATCAAGCCCGTCGCGCTGCGCATGGTCTGGGAGGTCCATAACGCCGTTGACGTCCCCATCATCGGCATGGGCGGCATCTCGAATGGCGAGGACGCCATCGAGTTCATGCTCGCCGGCGCGACGGCGGTTGCGGTCGGGGCAGCGAACTTCGTCGACCCGCTCGCGAGCCTGCACGTGCTCGAGGGAATGGTCGCGTATTGCAAGGAAAACGGAGTCTCGCAGGTCAGCGAGCTCATTGGCGCACTGGAGGTATAGTCGCTATGGAATGGAAGAACGAGCCTGCCGCCGATCGCATCATCGTCGCGCTCGATTGCTCACCCGACGAGGCCGTCGTGTTGGGCGAGAAGCTCGCCGGGCATGCGCGCTGGGTCAAGATCGGCATGACGCTTTACTATGCCGTCGGGCCCTCCATCGTGAACACGATGCACAAGCTCGGCTTCAGGGTCTTCCTCGATCTCAAGCTGCATGACATCCCCCATCAGGTCTACGGTGCGGCAAATTCCATAGCGAAGGCGGGCGCCGACTTGTTCACGGTGCACGCAAGCGGTGGTGCCGACATGATGCAGTCCGCCGAAAAGGGCGCCCGCAAGGGCTTTTCGGAATCTCCTCGCGAAGGCGAGCCTCCTGCCGTGTGTGCCATCACGGTGCTCACGAGCATGGATGCGTCCCAGCTTGAGGCAATCGGCATCGACGTGCCACCTGCCGAGCAGG
>OGQN01000570.1_pt1 | contig 33673 bp, 18 predicted proteins | sample 1553231 | NCBI WGS metagenome assembly OGQN01 (sample SAMEA2579950, study PRJEB22360) | human gut metagenome | biome: human gut; feature: human-associated habitat; material: faeces | place: Denmark | collected 2008/2010 | reverse complement strand
TTCGGCTTCTGGGGGGGGGTGGGGGGGGTCGGGGGGGAGCCGGTACATGGCGTCGCGGCTGATGCGCAGCATCGCGCACGCCTCGTCGGCGCCGAATATCGCGTTGGTCGATGCGATGAGCCTCACCTGGCTCCTGCTAATGCTCTTGGTCATGGTCGTCCTCGAGCTCCTTTCGTCTCGAGGCTCCCTCGCGTGCCCGGCCGCGGGCGGCTCCTGGGGCGGTCGCCGCCGTCATTTTCTCCCGCTCCTCGACTCGATGTAGGCGTCCACCGACGCCCTCGACACCAGGAGCTTCCTTCCGAGCCTGTACGAGTCGATCTCTCCCGACCAGATGAGGTCGTACGCCTTGTTTCGGCTCGCCCTCATGTACTGCTGCATCTCGATCACCGTCATCCATTCGTCGCGGCCCTGGTTGTTCTCGGGCGCGGCGCATTCGGCTGTGCGTGCCATGGTTCCTCCAATCTTCCCGTGCGGCACCGCGCGAGGACACCGCGCGGCACAGTGTCCCTTTTCGTCTGCGCGACGATTGAACCGCCTGCTGGCGCATCGCGCGCATGACGGGAACGGAGACGGGTCGAGGTGGGTCGAGCTGGTCGGGCCTCCACGAAACGGCCATGAGCCGCGTGCCTTAGCTCGCGGCTAAGTCCCTGAAAAGTAAAAGGCGCCCATGCGGGCGCCTGCCTAGGAGCGATGTTCGTTCGGTTGTGGTTGGAATGCTTCTCTTCCGCGGTGCTGTCGTCCGGGGTCCGGCATCTGTCGTTCGCCTCTTCTGTCGTGTTTGATGTTGTGTGTTATGCGAGCGACCTTGCGCGGGCCTGCCGGCCCGTTGCCCCAGGTGCACCCGGGTAAATGGTACCCATCCGTTGGAACATGGACATCGCGGGAGGGCTGTTTGGGCAAGCTAGGATGGATGAGCGGCGGGGTTCTAAATGCAATAATTCGAGCTAAAGGGCCTTGTACTCTCTTTTGTAAAACGCGAGGGTGCAATAAACTCGACGATCCCCCTGAACCTTTTCTGAACGAATCAGCTCTTAGGCGGTATGACGCGACACGCATCGGTAGTGCTCGGACTGGGTTAGTCATCGAGTGGGTATAGAACATACGTTCTGTATAACGTTATAGCACCAGGTGGCAGGCGTAGTTTCAATCGAAGCTACGCCTGCTGCTATATATGGGTTGATGGTGGTATCAATGACCGCGATGCTTCTGTTTGCGCTTCAGTTTTCGCTGCTCGAAGCGCGCCTCCGCCTCATCCGCGCGACGCTGGCTTCTTGCTTGAGCCGATTCCCGCTTCATCGTCTCCCGCTGATTCGCGAGCGCCTGCTGCGCCTTGGTGCTCATCGCCGGCTGCTTGAGGGCTTTCGCCGCCTCGCGGGCGCGTCTCTTGGGGTTCTTCGCGGGCTCGCTCGCCTCGGACGGATCGTCACCGAAGAACGCGAGCTTCGCCCATTTGCTTGTAACGAATCGCAGGATCTCCTCATCGGACGGTTCTGCGCCGAAGACGATGCGGGCGACGCCGTACCTGCCGTCCTCGACATGCTCCGCCAGCCCGACCCAGAATTGGCCGTCGTGATATACGGTCAGGGTGGACGACACGCTGATCTGCATGGCTGGTTCCTCCTTTATGTAGATGACCATGCAGAGAAGGGACAACCAAGGAGGCAGGTTACTGATGCGGACTCCCGCACGCCCACGACTACCCGACGGGGACTGTGTTTTCATCTCTGGTGCCCGCATTGTAGCACGCGCGGATTCACGATGTTGATTGCCGGCGCCTAGACGGAGATGAAGGCGGTTCGATCTAGGTCAAGCCGGTCGCTCGTTCATGAAGCGGCCGATTCCCTGAAAATAAAAGGCGCCCACGAGGACACCTACAGGCTATCTTCGAACTACTTGGTTGGGGCAGACGGAGGAAAAAATAGGGCAGAATCGCTCTCACGATCCCGCCCCGCAAACCCGAGGGTTTCTAACTGGCTCCATTATTCCGGGCTTCTCAGTTCTGTCATTGACCCAGGTATCATCCGTCTCCTATAGCGAGTGAATATAAAAATAGGGCAGAGTCGCTTGCGCAAGTCCGCCCCTAAAACCGTGAAGGTTTTGCTATCTGCAGGCTATTCTACCAACCCGAGCGATTCTGTCAACCTGCGAAGGAACTCGAGCGCGGAGCGAGCTGCGGCGTCGGGCCCCTTGTCGGGCAGCGCCTCGGTTTCGCCGTCGGCCCTGGCGAACATCTCGGCGAGCTCGGATGCGGCGCGCGAGCGCGAGGAGCCCTCGGGTACCAAGCCGGAGTGCGCCACGAGCACGGTCGCGACCTCCTGCATGGCCGTATTCCCCATCCACTTCCTCCTGGTCGCCTTGGGAATCCCCACGGCGGCGACCCTTCGGGAGACGCCGCTGGACGCCGAGCCCCGGGCGGCGCCCCTCTCGGCGAAGCAGTTGATCAGGCACGAGCCGTGCGCGGCGCAGTTGCGGACGGACTTCACGCGCTTGAGGTCGTAGTGGGAGGCCTCGAGGCGCCTGTCGCCCCATCGCCTGGCGCAGAAGCGCACGAAGTCGATGAGGGTGCCGAACGAGGTGAGCTCAAGGAAGGCCCAGGCAGGCATGTCGCCGGAGTACTTCGCGTAGAGGCTCGAGCTGTAGGGGCTGCGGCCGCTCATCTTGAGCTCGCGCAGGCGGTACTCCCTGTTTGCAGTGGTAAGCGATGCCATGTAGTCGGCCACGATGGCGTAGCCGTCCTCTCCACGGTCCTCCATCTCGCGAAGCAGTGTCACCTTCTGGAAATGCTCGATGTCGAGCGTCATGCCGAGCAGGGCGTGGCGCAGCTCCTGGTCGAGCGCCGCGAGCAGGCGCAGCTGGCCGAAGTCGAGGTCTACGTAGCGGCCGTCGCGCGGGCCTCCCTCGTATTTCGAGAAGAGTTTGCGGTAGGATGCGAGCTTGAAGAAGTTGCACTTGTCGCGCAGGTAGTCCGCGGCCTCTTCCTCGGAACACAGTTCGAAGGCTACGCCCTTCTGCTTGAGGTGCTCTATCTGCTGCTCGATCGTGAGGATCGGCTTCCTATCGTGGGGTTCGGCCATGCTCGGTCTCCTGTCATTGATTTGAGAATCCTATTCTACCAGCATGTTTGCCCTGAATCCTGAAGGCCCGTTCGCCAACTCATAAGCAAGCCACCTGAGACTACTCACTTTGTTCACGAATGGCGAAGACCTGCGACCTGGGGTTTTGCAAATGGCGCGCAAGCCACCCGCGTTAATTCACTTGCGATTGCAGCTGGCGGCTTGCGGGCAAAAGGGCGGTTGAGTTTCAAAACGGGCGCTTTCGGCGATATCGAGCGTCCAAAGGCGTCCCGCCGTGCCCTTTGGGACAAAAACAAAAACTCAAAGCCCTGAGTTTGAAAAAAGTTTTTAGAGTTGTCCCAGCTTTTGTCCCCGAAGCCGACGAAACGCGACATGGTGTCACCTGGCGGCACTCGGCTCGAGGCGGCACCGAAAACTGGGTGCAACTGGAGTGACGGGACGGCAGAACCGAAGCCATCGAGTGGGAGTAGGACGACAGGGTTCTGACCTGCGATTTTGAGTGCCGCACTATGCCGCTGAGTTTCGTTTCGTACGAGAGTCATGACAAAGCCACCAGCGACGGAGATGAGTAAAAGCTATTAAAGAGCCTCCGTTCCCTGCGTTGGGACGGAGGCTCTTTCTTTGCCGTTTTACTCCCTTGTCTCCGTTCGGGGATTATTTCTTGCTCATTTAGGGCTATTCGCGCTGAAAGATTTTGACTAGCTTGGTGTCCTTTATTTCGTAGACAATGTCTGCGACGTTCTCGACCAGCCTCTTATCGTGGGAGACGAACACTATCGTTCCGGCATAGGCGCTCATCATCTGCTCGAGGGCTTCGGCGCTCTTGATGTCCAGGTAATTTCCAGGCTCGTCCATGAGCAAGATGTTGTATCTGCCCAGCAGCATCTTCGCGAGTAGCAGCTTGATGACTTCGCCTCCCGAGAGAACGCCAACGTCCTTTGTCAGGTCGCGCGGTCCGATTCCCATAGAGGCGAGGATGCCTCGAATTTCGGTCATGCTGTACTCGCAACCATCCTGCATGAACGAGATCGCAGACTGACGGGCGTCGAACTTGTAGCCTGTTTGCTCGAAGTAACCGATCTCTGCCTTGGGAGAGATGTTGATACCGTCGGCGCGTCGAGCGATTGCCTTCAGCAGGCTGGTCTTTCCTGTACCGTTGCCACCGGTGATGGCCACTTTGGCACCGAGCGGTATCTCGAATTTCGCGTGGTCATAGAGCATGCAGTTGCCGAAGCTCAAGCTGAAATCGTCTGCCGAGATGGGAAATTTACTATGCAGTTCCAGGGCCTTGCTCTGGCGGAACCGCACGGCGCGAATGCTATCTGGGGCCTCAATCCCTTCGAGCGCTTCGAGGCGCTTCTCCATGTCCTTAGCCGCCTGGTACATCCTCTTCTGTTTGGTGCCGGTTGCTTTCTGATGCCCCAATCGACCTGCATACTCGTTGCTTTTTTTCGCAGCCTTCCGCTTGGCGTCGACCTGCCGTGCTTTTTTCCGTTGTTTTTCGATGGCGGCTTCGAGGCGATCGCGCTCGCGCATCGCCTCTTCGTATCGAGTCGCCTGAGCTTTGCGCTCTTCTTCTTTCTGTCGCAGATAGTCGGAGTAGTCACCCCAGAATTCGGAAATACCGCCGTCTTTGAGCTCCCAGATCTTGTCTACCACCTGGTCGAGAAAATGACGGTCATGGCTCACGATGAGCAGAGCCCCATCAAATGCCTTGAGTTGTCCGACGAGAAGGCGGATGCCGTCTTGGTCGAGGTGGCTCGTAGGCTCGTCGGCGAAGATCGCGCTTGCATGCTGGGAGAGTGCAGAGGCAATCTTGGCGCGTGTTTCCTCCCCGCCGCTCATCGTCTCCTGCGCCACTCCGGCGACGTTGAGACGGGAGAGCATCTCACCACTGTCCTGAGCCGCATCAAGGTCGAGTTCATCGAGTTGGCCGATGAGGGCAATGCTGCCGAAGCGCCTGACGTCGGCGTCCGCAATGGTAAGATTGCCGCTCAGAATTTTAAGCAGGCTGGTTTTGCCTGCGCCATTGTCTCCCACCAAGCCGATGCGATCGTAGGAGTAGATTTCCAACTCTTCGATATCCAGGATATCGCGGCCGGCATATTCCAAAAAGATGTCTTTAGCTTTGACTATGAGTTCCATAGGTTGAACCGCCTTTTGTGTATTAGCCTTTTACTGGAAGCGCAGCCATGCCAAAAAAGATTGCTCACGTCGATTTTTCGCCTTTGCCCAATTGCCGGCGCGAGCGTTTTGACCTTGCGCAAGCCGGCAAATCCGAAAATGATAGTTGGCGACGAATAAGGAGCGCGATGTGGGATGTCGGCGCAATACCTCGTCGTCGCAAGGGCTTGAAGGCTGACGCGTGAACCGATGGCTGCCGCCTCTTTTTTTCGAATACTTGGGCTATTGAATCCGCCCGGTATCTCTTTTCCCCACGTTTCGGACGCTCGGAGCAAGCAGCATAGCCATCGCAAGCAGTACCATGGTCGCTCCAGAGCCGACGAACCATAACGGAGCTCCAAGCAGATCCGCAAAAACGGAGGGGGCCGCGAGGCCCATGGGCATGGCCCACGCCATGATGGTTCCGTAGAGGCCGAAAACGCGGCCTAGGTACTCAGGAGGTATCTGCTCCTGCATAAGGGCAGTCTGGGTTCCCGCGTACAACGGGGAGCATGCGCCCATAAGAAAGCTCGCCGGTAGGAAAACGGCGAACAGCGACGGGCCGATCAATCCGGATGCGATTGCGACGACGCCGAAGCCGGCGATCGCGGCGACCATGGTGAGCGACCTATTGCGGAACCCTCCCGTGGCCGCCAAAATGCCGGACCCAGCCAGCATGCCTGCGGAGAAAAGGACCTCCACCAAAGCAGCATCCCCCGTGCTACCGCCAAAATGTCCCAAGGTCATTATTGGGAACAATGCCGCGAGTGGGGAGAACGCGAAAGCGAAGACGAACCCGCACCAAAGAAGGGCGAACAGCCCCCTGTATCCCCTGATCAGCTTGTAGCCGTCCGAAATCTCAGAGAAAAGTTCTCGAACTTTATTGGAAAAGGACGAGCTGCGGTCGGCTTCGTCGAGTCCTCCTGCGTCTATCTGAGCGGCGAGGACAGCTAGAGAAGCGAAAAGCGCCCCCAGCACGTCGAGGGCAATCATGGCGGTAATGCCCGCCACAGGATAAATCACTGCCGCGAGCGCGGCGCCAAGAATGTATCCGGCGGACTGAATCGCCTGCATCACTCCCGATAGGCGAACGAGATGCTCTGGCGGGGCGAGATGGGGCGTGAGGGATTGGGAGGCCGGCGTGTAGAACGAAGTGCCAGCTGCGCGGAGAAACAGGGCGATGAGTATTGACCACGCAGGTAAGCTGCCGGCCAACGAGGCAATCGCCAAGGCGGCGCCCACCGCGGCAACGAAGAGGTCGGCGCCGATGAGAACACGTTTCAAAGGCAGCCTGTCGACAACGGCGCCCGCAAGGACTCCGAACAAAGCAATCGGCAGAAAGCCTGCTAACGATGCCAGGGAGAGGAGGGAAGATGATTCTGTCGTGAGGGCGATATGCCAAATGAGACCCATTTGGAGAATCGTGCTCGTCAATGTCGACACGAGCTCCCCGCCCCATACGAAACAAATCTTAAATTGCCATGAATGGCACAGCGAAACAGACCTGCGCCGAGAGGTTTCAAATATCATGGTTATGTCCAATCGTGAAATGGCGTGCAGAAAAACAGCGCGACGCCACAACAGCGCCGCTTTCTAGGCGCTCATCCACGTGCGGAAAAGACCAACCACGACACCCCTCCTTTGTTAATTCGGTCTGGCAAACCATGTAATATTAGCGAGGCTTGAGTTTGCCTGTCAAGAATCGACCATCGGAAAGGGCAATCCTCTCTGGCCATTCGATTCCTTTTGTATCTTTGGTTGCATAGGTGACCCGCCAGGGCTATTACGCGTGGAAGAGGCGCCTGCCGAGCTGGCCGATGAGGCGCTGAAGATGGCCCTGGTCAGGCGAAACGATCCCAAGGGATGCGTACATCATTCGGATAGTAAGAATGTTGCCAGCAGGTTTTGCGGCAACCGCAAAGGAGCCGTATCCTGCAGCTGGAATCACGTTGCAGCATCCTGACCCGCATTCCGATTGGCGGACGGCCCGCTTCGGCATCCTGACCAGCACAGCGATCGAGCCTTGTCATTCCTTGGATATGCCGGTTGCTCGGGGCGGTCCCGACGGAGGCCCTCGCCTCCCCGGTCCGTGATCCAAGAAGGGCAAGCATGCTGATCTGCATGGCTGGTTCCTCCTTTATGTAGACGACCATGCAAAGAAGGGACAACCGAGGAGGCAGGTTACTGATGCGGGCTCCCGCACGCCCATGACTACCCGACGGGCTGTTTTTCATCTCCGATGCCCGCATTGCAGCATGAACGAATGTGCCTCGACATCTCTGCTGGCATGGTACGACTGGGATCGCACCTCGACGCATCCTTGCGCATACTGCCTTCCAAGTTTCGAAACCGGGAAGGAAAGTGTATGTGAGCGACGATATCGGCGCCGATTCGACGCTCGAGAGGGAGATTGCGCCGATTCTATCCATCGGGGATGCATTCCCGAAGATTCTCATCACTCGCACGAGGCATGAGCCCCATACCCGGGAGGGCGTGCTCGTGCTGAATTTCGCGAGGTGGCTGCTTGGCGGGTAGGGTTCTGAACGTCGCATTGGGATATCGCGCGACAGGGCACGCAGGGCTGTTTGTGCCCGCACGGGAAACGCCGTCGCCATGCGGGCGGCCTGTCGTGTCCGATTAGCCTTTTGCTAAACAGGCTTACGCCAACTCATGGGCAAGCCACCTGAGACTATTCACTTTGCTTATCGTTGACAAAGACCTGTGGCCTGCGGTTTTGTGAACGGCTCGTAAGCCACCCGCGTCGACTCACTTACTGTTGAAGCTGGTGGTTTGCAGGCTCAAAGGCGGCTGAGTTTCAAAACGGGCGTTTTTCGGCGATATCGAGCCTCCAAAGGCGGCTCTCCGTGCCCCTTGGGACAAAAATAAAAACTCAATACTCTGAGTTTGAAAATGGTTTTTGAAGTTGTCCCAGCTTTTGTCCCCGAAGCCGATGAAACGCGACGTCGCGTCATTCAGCGGCACTCACTTCGAGATGCCGCCGAAAACTGGGTGCAACTGGAGTGACGAGACGGCAAAACTATAACCACCGAGTGGGAATAAATGGTGATAAGTTTTCGTATCAGTTTGTGACCCATCGTACCCTCTGAGTATTACCTGTTCAGAGGGTATTTTTTATGTTTTGATGATGCAGTCACGTATTATCGTGACCCACAAAATGACAACGTCTGCGATAGAGTCTTGCGGGCGGCTTACGAGTTGTTATTTGTCTTTCTACCAGGTGTTTACGGTTTATTTATGACGACACCCAAAGAATATAACTTGATATAATTTCGTATCATTTCCTGCGCTTTCCAACCTATGCAGGACCATTGACCCGTAAGCCGCCTGCAATTTCAGAATTGATACGTTTTCGTATCTGTTTTTCGAAAGAGAAGAATCGGCTTTTGGGTCAAAGCTGGGTCACGGCGTAAAAAAACCTCTAACGAGGCCTTTTTTCTCCATGTCCGGCTCGACCGCACCCTGGACGAGTCCTTCCAAGCGACGTATCGAGAGCGTCCTCTCGAATCCTCGTTTGTTCGACGCTCAAATAAAAGAACCGCCCCGCAGGATTACCTGCGAGGCGGAATAAGACTCGTAAAGTGCTTTGACAAAACCTAGATACGGGATCTCCTCAAGGCGAGCGCTCCTACCACGATGGAGGCAACGGTGAGGATGGAGAAGGCTACTATCGGGAGCATGGAGCCGTCGCTGGTCTTGGCGAGTAATTCCTTATCGCTGTCGTTGGCGGTTTTGTTGTCGACCACTTCTTCCTCAGCTGCAAGAACAGTGAACTCGGTCTCGGCGGTGCCGGTATCGGAGACAATCGCCAGCGTATGCTTGCCTGCAGACAGGGTCTCAAGATAGGAGGCATTCAGGGTAACGATAGTGCTGCCCTCCTTTACCGTGTAGTTGGAGGAGTCCACGTCTTTTCCGTCTATCTGAACCTTTAAGAAGTCAGCGAAGGCGGCGTTGGAGGTGAAGGACAATACATCCTCGCTACCCTTTTGCCAGGTGGCGTTGGCTCCGGCGATGATAGCGGGGGCGAAATCGGAGTCGACCGCGCCGCATGCCATGCAATGCCCGTCATCGCCATAGCTATGCCCAGCAGCTGGAATTATCCACTCGCTTTCTTCTATTTCTTCTGTACCGTTTTCGTCATTGAAATGCTTGCCGCAGGTATCACAGGTCCAACCGTAAACATTGCCGGGCTCGGTGCAGGTGGCAGGGATCGCCTCGGTCTCGGTGAGCGTATGTGCCAGAGTAAGACCTTCCGGCTTCACTTCGTCAATCACGTAGCCATCGCCCATAGCGCCGTCGGAAATGGCGAGAGAAGCAGTGATGCCAGCGCCGTCTTTGTCTTCTACGGAAACGATTGCAACATGGACTTTGCCGTCTTCGGATACCTCAGCGCTTTCCAGCACTTCATAGCGCCATACATGTACGTCCCGTGACACATTTAAAAACGAATCGGCGCCTAAAATCAAACCTTCCTTCATATAGACCTCGGTCAAGCGTGTGCAATTGAAAAATGCGCCATTCCTGATGGAGATGACGTCCTCGGGGATGGTTATCTCTTTCAAGTTGGAGCAATAGGCAAACGCATAATCCCCGATAGAGGCGACGCTCCCGGGAATGGTGATCTCGATCAAGCTGTCACAAGATATAAATGCGCTATTCCCAATAGAAGTGACGCCCTCGGGAATGGTGATCTCTTTCAAGCTGGAGCAATAGGCAAATGCGTGCTCCCTGATGGAGGTGACGCCCTCGGGAATGGTAATCTCCGTCAGTCTGGAGCAATAGAAAAATGCGTAATCCCCGACGGAGGTGACCTTGTATTTCTGGCCACCGACTTCTATCGTTCCCGGAATGACCGCGTTGCCGGAAATGCTTTCGTCGGCATCGTTAACCGTCGCCTCGCCAGTTTCTGTATCATATCGATAGGTAATTTGGTCTATCGTGGTTTCGCCCGTATCCGCAAAACATGGCGTGGCTGCGACGAAAGGCAAAGCAAATGCCAGGATGCAGAGTAGACTTAAAATACTTTTCTTCATGACGGGTCTCCTCGTCTTATGAATAATCTATTGTTTTATTATCCCATAAAATGAATGTTTTCCGCCTTCCGCTCTTAACAAAAGCCAGGGAGAAAGCCTCCGAGGGCGCATGGTTTGCATCCCCCGATTGCCGTATCAGAGACAGCGTGCGCCTGTTGAAAACCACCTGTGACCACTCCCCTTCGTAAATATGGGAGTAGTCGCCAGGGAATAGTCGCAAATCAGATGAAACGGAAGCAAAAACCTCATTTTGTAATCACCCCGCCCGATTACAAAATGATTCGCTCTACAAGGAACTTCCTGAAAGAGGAGCAACAAGATGACACGATATAGCATGTATTTTAAATTTGCGATGATTGAGTGGGAGTAAAGTTCCGCCTGATTTTCTCCATTTTTAGTTATTTTACGGCCTTATTTTCGCCATTTCGTGCGAAAATAAGGCCGTAACCTATTTATGAGGAGGAAATCGTGGAACGCTTTCTCATGGATGAACTCATCACCTGGAAGGACAGCCCCCGCCGAAAGCCGCTCATCCTCAACGGAGCGCGCCAGGTCGGCAAAACGTGGCTGCTCAAGGAGTTCGGGAGACGGTGCTTCGACAACGTCGCGTACGTGAACCTGGACGACAACCCTGGCATGCGCGAACAGTTCGAGGCAGGCTATGACATTCCGCGCATCATCTCCGCCATACAATTCGAGACCGGTCAGGTCATCTCGGAAGGCGGTACCCTTATCGTCCTGGACGAGATACAGGCGTGTCCGAAGGCGCTCACCTCCCTTAAGTATTTTTGCGAGAACGCCCCTGGGTACGCGGTCGCCGCGGCGGGGTCGCTTTTGGGAATCACGGTCCACGAGGGCAGCGGGTACCCCGTGGGCAAGGTGAACACGCTCAACCTCTATCCCCTCCATTTCCGGGAGTTCCTCGCAGCAACGGGAAACCAGGTGCTCTGCAACCTGATCGAAACGGGAGACGCCGACCTGATAAACGGCTTCTCTGGCAAGCTTGTCCCCCTCCTCCGCCAGTACTACTACGTAGGAGGCATGCCTGAAGCGGTGAGCGCCTTCCTTGAACGGGGCCTTCTCGAGGACGCGCGCGAGGTCCAGCTCGAGATACTGCAGGGCTACGAGCGCGACATCTCGAAGCACCTCGGCAGAACCGAGACCGAGTACGCGCTCGCCGCATGGAGGTCGATACCGGCGCATCTGGGCCGGGAAAATAAGAAGTTCGTGTTCAGCCACATCGCGGAGGGGGCCCGCGCGAGGAACTACCGCTCCGGCATCACATGGCTCTCCCAGGCGGGCATCGCGACAATCGTCCGCAGGATTTCCAAACCCGGCATCCCCCTGGCCCCCTACGCTGACGACGCAGCGTTCAAACTCTTCCTGGTTGACGTCGGGCTGCTTGGAGCAATGGCGCAGCTGGACAAGGAGACAGTCGTCGGGGGAAACGGGATCTTCGAAGAGTTCAAGGGGTCCCTCACCGAGCAGTACGTCTGCCAGCAGCTCGTGTCCGACTGCAGGCTCGTCCCCTACTACTGGTCGGCGGAGAACTCCTCAGGCGAAATAGACTTTCTCGTGCAGAGGCGCAACAGCGTGTTCGCCATCGAAGTGAAGGCCGAAGAGAACCTACGATCGAAGAGCCTGCGGGCGTTCAAGGAGTCGCACCCAGATGTCGAAGCCGTGCGCTTCAGCCTGTCGGGATACCGCGAACAGGACTGGATGAGGAACGTCCCGCTGTACGCGATGGAGAATATGGAGCTGTGGGCATGAGGACTTAATTCCTCTCGCCAACCGAAGACATCGAACGCCCAAGAAAAATAGCCCAATCCAGTACGACTTTCAAGTCGAGCATAGCTAGGAGAAACGGATGAAGGCAAATAGAATCACGATGATCGTTTGCGCGGCAATCGTCATTTTAAGTGGCATATCCATCGCGTTCATAAGCAACGATCTGGCTAAAAATATTACTGTGAGCATATTCACGGGATTCATCGTGTCGCTCGTAATTGCGACTATCGGCTACTTCCACGAAAGAGCCGTTCTTCTCGAGAAAATCGAGTTCAATATCATAACCCTCTACATCAATATGACAGTCCTCAAGAAAACTATCGGAAAAGCGCTGCTGTTGATAAAGCAAGCGCCAGACACCGCCGAAGCGCAAATAAAGAGAATATCTGGCTTAACTGAATTGATATCCGGCTTGACTGAACTTAATGTGAAGATCATTGGCGACATGACCCCCGCCCTCCTCTCGCCAATCTGCAAGCGAGGCAGAATCGAAAAAATGAAAAAGGGGCTCATGGAGTTTGAGCAAGTTGGTTTTAATCTGAAGAATCTATCGGCCAACCTGCAGATTCTGCATTTGAGTATCCTTTCGAAAACTCTCGAAATCCAGTCTCTGCAGCTTCAAGGAACGCTGCCACCCCAGAACATGTTCGCCAAAGTCGACGATTTAAGGTTTCTACTGATCGTAAGAACTTCAAAGCTGCATGAATATACTGCCGCCCAGATCATCGAACTCGAGAAGGTTGCCAGAATCTGCTTTCACGAGAAAGCCGGGGAACGCTGCTGGGAAACGTTAAAGGCGAATCTTCAGAATCAGGTCCATGCTATTTTGTCGGAGCATCCCTAATCCGCGACAGCTAGCGAATGGAGAACATAGGGTAAATCGAAGATCAGATTACCCCATAGCCCTCGATTTACTCTCGCTTACGTAATAGAAGAAGTCCTATAATTGCAGCGATAAGCGCAATCGGCGCGATTCGGACGAAAACCCACTCGAATCCGTGGTAAAGGGTTCCCGCGACCGCAAGCTCGGGGTCGGCGAAGTCCCAATGCGAATACGGGCTTCCCAGCACTATCAGGCACGCGAAGGCGAGGGTGGTCGCAACGACTAAAGCGAGCAGGATCCCACGGACTAGCCTCCGCCGCGATTCTCTCCCGCGGGCAAGCTGGAGATTGACGACCTCGAGCTTCTCGGCTATCGCGTTGAGGCTATCCGTTTCATGCTCCAAGACGGCCTCGCCAAGCAGCGTCTCCACGGAAGCGTCGAGCGCCTCGGATATCGAGATGAGCATATCGGCGTCGGGAACCGAGAGGCCGCGCTCCCATTTGGAGACGGTCTGTCGGACGACATTCAGTTTGATCGCCAGCTCTTCCTGGGAGAGGCCACGCGATTCACGGATCGCTCGGATGTTCTCGCTCAGCATTGCGGTCTCCTTTCTTCGATTGACCTCATTATCGTTGGCAGCAGGCCGTTGCGGCAAGCAACGGGAAGTAACATAGGGCGAAGAGAGGCATGATTCAGTTCACCACTCTTTGATTACCAGACGCAATGCCGTTATATACGTGTCTAGAAATCAAAAAGAGGGACAGCGGAAAAGCGAGGGGATCACCGGGGCCGTTATAGACCTCCTCGAAGTCGCCGTCGCGATGAATCTTGAGCACGATGAGATGTTCCGGACGTTCGCTTATCGCGACTCCGTCGCCCTGTGTCGCCTTTATCTGGACCAGCTTCCCGTCTTTCGTCTTCGCATCATGGACCGGATAGGAGGCCACGAAGAGCTCGAGGCCGTACTCCTCTGCGGCGATGACCTCGCCGTAGGTAGTCGTTCCCTTTTCGTACCCTGCACACGCGTCAATGAACTAGCTCGATCGGTTGGTGGTCTGTCTGGGGTGGTTTCCCACATGCTCGACGAGGTGCTTGATGTAAGGATCCACGAGCTGATCGAGCGTCACCGAGTCCTTTCCTTGCCGCGCAAGATCGAAAAATGCCTTCGCGAGAGCAAACTTGTAGGATGCGGTGTTGTGCCCGAAGAGAATCACGCTTCGGAAATTGGACCTTCGGCCGACCCGGTAGTCAGGTATTCATCTATGGGCTCTTTGTCCACCGCATGCCCTCCTCTCGAACGATGTCGCCGTTTTTGTCAGTTTGTCGATCACAATTATCTTCCATTATGCTAAAGGCTGGTCACAACTCCAAACTTGTCTTTCATTTGGAAAATACCCACTGCGCAAGACATGAAGCCTTTCAGCTTGCATGTCTTACATATTCGAGAGTTCGTCTTTATAGTTTTGATTAGGTAGTATGATGAATACATCAATCTTGTGGCATAGGGCGAATTTGTTTACGCAGGACAAAACTCCTGCTTCGTCGGAAAACCGCTTGGTTACTTGCGTTTTCCGTTGAGACAATCCATTTGTCCATCCAATCCCCAGCCCATCACCATAAGATGACTCAACGAGCAACAAGTGAAGAAGGTCTGCGATGGTCAAGTTAAGCTCAGGCAATGATGAGATGGTTGCATTTTTTCGCAATTGCGTCCAGAAGCTCATTAGGTTCTACTCTGGTGAGGATGTCTGTCTATTCTTTTTGGGGCTGACGCCGCTACAAGCACAAATTGTCATGAACGAGCCCGAAGCCATTGTGGCACCCAAAGGCTCCTGGTTTGATAGCAACGGTTTTCTTGACCTATCTGTTGTAAACGACGTAAAAACAGTCAAGAAAACAGTCCTCTCGATGTGCTCAAGCGAAGGGGTGCGAGTCGGACTATATGAGCATTTCTTGCGAATGCGTGGTTCTCTATCTGATCTTTATGATGGAAAGATAATCGTAGTTGAAAACAACCTATTTGCAGATTTGCGTCTATGCCCCGTGCCCGCTCCTCCGGAGTATCTTTCTTCTCTTAATGAATACTTCGATCACCCTGACAGAGAAGCCTCTGACAAAGCGCTAACGGCTGCACTCTTTTATGCGAATGTCGAAGAAACAGATTTCGGTTACTTAGCTGCCCCAATTCGATGCGAAGAGGAAGTCGACTGTGAAAAGACATCGCTATTCATTAACCGATCATCGATTGCGGTAAGTGGGAATAATGGACTTGCTAGCATTTCGGTTCCCGGAAATGACTACACGTCGTTCAAGTTGGGGCTATGCAATGGGATCTCAAGATCAGTATGCTTTTCCCTCGATGAAAACGCTATCAGCAACAAAAGTGCGCCCGAAAGCCTCTCATATGTCCTTGGAATTCTAGATTCTCTAAGCGTCCCATATTCCATTGCTGTGCAATCGCATTTCCCTGTTGACGAGGAAACAGAAGATAGACTGCTACCTTATTTCAAAAAATATTGGGGAGCAGATAAGGAATACTGGCCCTTGAAGTTCTACAAGAACCCAGACGTCAGTATGGAAATGACGAGCATCCCTCAAGGACAAATTGCGGAAGAAGCGGTCACTCAAGCTCTAACCGCAATAGAGACGCAAAATTCCTTCCAGAATATCTTTGTTACTGCCCCCACAGGCGCCGGTAAATCAATGCTCTTCCAACTTCCAGCTATTTACTTAGCTGAAGTTAAAAACGCGGTCACAATCGTAGTCGAACCTACGAAATCTCTTATGAAAGACCAGGTGGACACTCTAAGAAGTCGCGGCGTTGGATACGCGACTGCGCTCAATACCGATATTAGCTTTTCGGATCGATTGGCAGAAATTGACGGCATAAAGAACGGGACGCGCTCCATCGTCTACCTCTCTCCTGAATTGCTTCTTTCAAGCAATCTTGAAGAGCTGATTGGAGATCGAAAACTTGGCATGCTCGTCATAGACGAGGCACACACTGTAACGCTATGGGGAAAAGATTTCAGATCGGACTATTGGTTCCTGGGAGATTATCTTACAAAACTCCGAAAGCAAGGTTTGCGCTTTCCTGTGTTCTGCCTCACAGCAACAGCAGTCTATGGCGGCGTTGATGATGTAGTACTTGAAGTAATAACCGAGCTTGAACTAGGAATGCCAAAGTTATTCCTAGGAAATGTCCGCAGAGAAGACATTTCCTTTGACATAGTGCAGCGAAACAAGGCTGACTTCCCTGGCCCAATAGATGTCGTAAAAACCGACTTGGCCGTTGAGCGGATAAAAGGGTTTATTAACAATAACAAGCACTCTCTCGTATATTGCCCATTCAGAACCCACGTCAACAATATCAGCGACGCATGCGCAGAAGCAGGCCTAACCTCAGGGCTCAAAGTGATGAAGTACCACGCAGCCCTTGACGCTTCGTATCGCGAAACTGCACAGCGGTTGTTTAAAGAGGGAAAGTGCAGAACTATGATCTGCACAAAAGCGTTTGGTATGGGCATTGACGTTGATGACATTACCGAGATCTATCATTTCGCTCCCACAGGTAACTTGGCCGATTACATTCAAGAAATCGGCCGTGGTGCAAGACGCCCCGGTATCAGCGCTGTAGCCTCCATCGATTTTTTCCCTACTGATGCGCGTTATTTTGCACAGCTATACGGAATGTCGGCATTAAGCGCTAAACAACTCAGAGAAATAATGAAGAAGCTTTACGCAACATACGCATCTTCGAATCCAAGGAGGCAGAACTTCCTTATCTCGCCAGAATCATTCACGTATCTATTCGGCGAGGGATCTGATGCCGTCAATAAAACAAAGCAAGCCTTGATGATGATTTCCAAGGATCTCGAGCGTAAGTATGGCTTCCCCGTAGTAATCGTAAAGTCCAAGCCTTCTTACACAAAAAACTATGTTTGCATTCCAGAGACCATCCTAGACGTAACAATGAGCAAGTACGGCTCATATATGAAGAAGGTATATGTCAGCAAAGGCAAGACTCTCGCATTAAAAGGGAGGAACAAACTTGCCTCCGAGATAACAGTGAACGATGTAGGTCCGATATTCGAAGTAAACATGGCGAAGTTGTGGGAAGATCATTTCTCTGAAATGACCTTTGCTAGCTTCAAATGGCAGTTGTTCAATGGCGATCTACTTGAATTCGAAAGCGGTCAACGACCCTCTCCACGTCAAAGGCTTGAGATTAAGTATGAGGAAGACATTGAGACGGTCGCGGCAAAGTTTAACCTGTACCTGCAGACAATCGAATCCGTTTTCTTTAAATACAAAAGTATGGGCAACGAGTTCACCGCTCGTCAATTCAAAAAAGAAGTTAATGAAAAGCTTGAGGGAGATGAAAGTTTCACTGAATTTGCCGAACAAGTTTTAGCTGCTTTTTGTATCAGACCGTCAGAGGCCAATAACAGAGGAGCCAAAAGCACTATTCGAGTCCTGGCGAAGAAAAGCAGCGCCAACAGTCCTGAACCTAGATATCAAGTTGTAGACAGGGCCTTTATATCAATCTCCAAACGCTTTTCAAAAAAGATTCAGCAATGCAGGCCAAAGGAAAGCACGAACTCGTTTGTAACCTATCTTTCGAAGAGTAAAGGAACACGAGAAGAGTTTGACCTTGCGACTTTACTCGAGCTTTTCGGCCTCGCCACCTACGAAGCGCGTGGTGGCGATGATGCTGAAATATTTATTAGATTGAACGATCCCAGCAGAGTGCAAGCGTTAGCCAATGACCCTCGCTATCGAAACGATGAATTAGCAAGGCTGAATGATCGACACAGAAATTCCCGCAGCATCATCACCAACTTTTTCTTAAAGGAAATGGATGATGCAACACGCTGGGACATGATCGAAGCTTACTTCCTTGGCAATGACGATTTGGTAGCCGAATATCTTGATCTAGATAATTCAGGCAGGGTCTTCAAGCGAAAAGAGTCAGAGAAAATGAAGAAGAAGAGCAAGAAGCCCGAAACTTCTAGCGGCATTCTCAAAGCAGAGATGGAAAATGACGGAATGGCAATGGAATCAAAATCGTATTCCGACATTTGGGACTATGCAGCAGAAGATTGCGAAAACGACTGGGAAAAGGCGTTGTTTGATAATCTCAAAACGTTAACACAAGAGGGCGCTTGGGAGAAGCCATTCTACGATGCCACCATCACGGTGCCAAGCACACAGCGAAACTTCAACGCACTTCTCGCTTGGCCGAAATCTAAAGTCCTTCTATTCCTGGAAGCCGAAGCAAGCGAATATGCTGAAGCCTGTGAAACAGACTGGTCCTGTTTCCTGCTCACGCCCGATTTTGAACCAGAAAAGATGATCAGCTTAATAAAGGAGTAGCACATGGCACACATGATCCCCGACACGCCAAAGGATTTTCATCCTTCCAGCTTGGAAGGGACAATGTTTGCTGCTCTGGCAACGTTACCCGAAGACTTCTATGTTCTCCATTCGTTCAAGGTTGTCTCCATAACTGACGGAACAATAAGAGAAAGCGAAACGGATTTTGTCGTATTCCACCCCGAACGCGGCATACTGTGCCTTGAGGCGAAAGCGGGCCACGTGCGCTACGATGAGGGAAGATGGGTTTATGGCAGCGGCATTGAAATGAGCCATGGAGGGCCATTCGAGCAAGCGCGCATCAATATGCGAAAACTAATGGATCTTTTCGATGTAAAGGGCTTATCGAAAGAAAAACGGAAGTGCAAGTTTCTGCATGCTGTCTGGTTTCCATCAATCAAATCTTCGGAGCTTTCTGGGGTAAACCTACCAAGCGATGCCGACAGATCTCTACTGATGCTTCACGAGGATCTCTATGATCCGAGAACTTCGATTGAGCGCATTTTCCGCTATAACCTTCCTGGAAAAAGAGAGACTACCCTGACCGCCTTCGAAGCTAAAAACATTCTCAATCGGATCCTCTGCCCTAGCTTCGATTTATTTGTCTCAAGCACTATCGACATTGACCTGGGTAAAAACATGATCAGACGAATGATTAAAGAGCAGGTTAAACTTCTAGATTTTCTTGAAGACCAGCCGATCGCTGCGATCAATGGAGCCGCAGGGACAGGCAAAACCGTTGTCGCGCTGGAAAAGGCACAACGCAACGCCCTCCAGGACGAAAAAACGTTGTTTCTTTGCTACAACAGGTATTTAAGAGATTATCTAGCCACAATATACGAGAATAAGCTCATAGATTTCTTTACCTTAGATGCGCTTGCAACAAAACTAGGATGCGATGATCTATCCGACTTATCTGCGCTTAAAGACAAACTTATCAATTCATATATAGAAGGAACTTTTCCTTACAGGCATGTAGTCGTCGATGAAGGACAGGATTTCGGGCAAGATAGGGTTGAAGAGTCTGGAATACTCGATACGCTATCCGAAGTTGCATTAGATCAAGAAGGCGGCAGTTTCTATGTTTTCTACGACAAAATGCAATGCGTGCAAAGCCATAAACTGCCTTCTTGTATCGAAGATGCCGATTGCAGAATCACACTACGACGCAACTGCAGGAATACTGAAAATATTGCAACAACTTCCATGAGGCCGATAGGCACAGAGAATCGTCTTATGCTTCGAGATGGAGCCCTGCCAGGGGTTCTTGCCTGTCTGTACCTATCGGAATTTCAAAATGAAGCAAAAAACAATATCGAAAGAGCCGTAGACGACTGCGTTTCTGCTGGTTATACAAACATAGTTATCCTCTCATGCAAATCTCTAACAAAAAGCGTTCTGATTGATAAAGTAGTGGATGGCACCTATAAATTCGGAAAGATAATAATTCCTGTAACAACATGTCGGAAATTTAAAGGTCTTGAAGCTGATGCCGTGATATTAATTGACGTTGATAAAGAATCACTACTGTCAGACAGAGGTCAGATCTTCTATGTAGGGGCATCGAGAGCGCGCCTTAAGCTGGACATCGTCGCAACGATGAGTGATGCAGAGTGCGTATCATTCGCGGAGCTATACGGCAAGACAGGAAAAAGAAAGCCAAAACGAACTTTTGCAACAGCATTGAACGCAGAATTAAAGTAATTACCAAATGATTAATAAATAAGCCGAAACTGGTCGATATAACGATCCTGGCGCAGATGTTCACCATTCATTAGCTTTTGATTGATACTTGACCTTGCTCGTTGTATTTTCTCAACTAGGTTAAGTTTTTGCAAACCACTTGAATGCGTTCCATCGGAACCAGAAACAGCTGCTATATACAGGTTAATTCGCTCAAATCAGCCTGTTAGCAAACCACCTGCAACTATTCCCATTCGCGACATCGGGAGTAGTCGCTGGGGAATCGTTACAAGAATCAAGTTCCAAGTTTGATTCTTGCCGTTTTGTAATCACCCGCCTGATTACAAAGTGATTCGGATTTCACGATACCAGGCGAACGAGATAGCACGAGAAGAAACGAAGCACCGTGCATATTGAAGCCGCAACAATTGAATGGGAGTAAAAAAGCCTAAAATTGTATTATCTATCATCTGTGCCTCAGAATCTTTCTGGGGCACTATTATGTTCATTGATTACACATAGCAAAGACCAAACCACCAGTTAGGTTGAGCTCTGATATGCAATAAAGATTAAGTAACGACGCATACTCTTGATAAAGAAAAAGACGCTATCCAGCGTCTTTTTCAGCCAAGTCTTCTTACGATTTAGTACCCATTTGATACCCAGTAAAGGTTACTGGTACCCAATAGTAGGAATTACCTCGCCATTTTATTATTTCAATCTCTCATAACCATGAGCTTCTCACAACACCATAGTGATACGTAGTTTCAACGTTATAGTTAAAAGCACTACCTAGGTCTAAAGCATCAAAGTGTTTTTGAGCACACATAATCTTGGCGCGCTCACTGGGTCGTAGCGCTGGATTCCCGTTGCCGCTACCTTTTGTCTCAGTAACAAAGTAAACTCGCTGCTTCCCTTCAATTTCTTCAACATAAGCCCAATCAGGGTTATAGCTACCCAGTGGCGTATCAATCTTAAATTTAGAAGGTAGCTTAGCAAATACTTTTACAACATCGGATTGATCCAGCGCCATAGCATATGGTTTCTCAACACTCGAAGAATCATAGATAACATAATTGTATAAAGACTTGTGATGCAAAGGTTCCCAAGCATTTTGATCTAAAAATGCTGTTAGGTCATCAACTGCCAGAATGTCCATCGTGTACCAGTCGTTTTCTGGTAATCGAGTATATTTGACCCCCTTAGCCATAACCTCTACTTTGGCTGCTTCTATCTTTGCACCAACCTGCGCCAGGAAAGTCATAGGATCAATCTGGAATTCATCCAAACGGCCGCACCCTTGAAGGATACGGAGAATCGTTCTGCGAGTAAGTCCTACCGCATCTTGAAGTTCAGATATCGGATCAGGCAAATCATAGACACGGCTTATTTCAGTAGATACTAAAGAAGTTTCTATATTTTCGTTTGTATTCACTCCAGACTCGTTTATCGTAAGACCTGCTCTACTGCTAATAACTTCTAAAGGTTTAATCTTTGGCATAAGCTCAATCTCGGCAATAGCCCTTTCCACGAGCTCATCAGAGTCGATATCCATTTCAAAACGAGTTGTCTGACGTATACGCTCCCACAACTCCTGGAAAGCAGGATCTAACGTAACATCTTTCTCGAGTTCCACTTCAACCTGTTTACTCTTATCTTTAATCTGAAGCTTTTGAGACTTACGAAGAATAACCGACGCCACCTGATCTGCTAGTTGCATCAATTCTTTCGATAACTCTATCGCGCCTAACTCTGCCTTTTCTTTCAGCTCAGGAGTAACGGCACCCTTACTGGTAACTAGACCACTTCGCTCAAACGCTTCATATATAGCAGCCGAGCGATCAAACCCTAGCTTTTCCTCACTACCATCTTCATTTTTGAAGATAAGTTTGGTAAATGACTCAGGTGTAATTATGCCGAAACGATAGCCCTCACGTTCAAATTCAGTTTGCAAGTCAGCTGCAAACTTCTCATAGGACTCGTTAGCAATAACGGTTAAAACATTCACGTCGGGATCATAGCTTCGCTCGCCATCCTGGTTAACAGGCAAACGAAGACCACGACCAATTTTCTGGCGCTTAGTTAGCGAATCGGTCGTTTCAACAAGCGTACAGATTTGAAATACATTGGGATTGTCCCAGCCTTCTTTAAGTGCAGAATGGCTGAAGATAAAAGCAACATCTTTATCAGGATCTTTTCCATCTGGCAAAGAAATTAAGGTTTCTTTCTTTTTCATAATGAGCTCGAAGGCAGAGGTGTCAGCAGCAGTGTTTGCACCTTCACGCGAGTCTTTGAACTTACCTTTACCATCTCGTGCGAAATAGCCCTCATGAAGACCCGTTGGATCCAAAGGCAGCGGCACCTCAGCCTTTTTATAGCGCATCTGCCACTTCTTACTAGAAGCAATTTCTTTATACTTACGTTCGAATATCTCTGCATACTCACCGTTATGAACCTCAGGATTATATACACGATATTTCTCTACCTTATCGATAAAGAACAGGCTTAGAACTTTAATGCCTAACTTATAAAGACGAAGTTGGCATTCAAGATGGTCTTCGATAGTACGTGCGATCTGCGCCTCTTTTACTGCAAAGGCAGCAACATCCCCCAAAAGGTGTCCCCCACCTCAAGATATTCCCCATTTAAGAACTCAACAAACTCCTCACCCGCAACGGCACCTATATTGCTAACAACCCAACCATTTTCATAATCAATATTCTCGCCAGATTTTAGATAAAGATCATCACCCGTTTTAACAGTAACTTTCTTGCGTTTCTGAGTGCCATCTTTCTGACGAACATCAATAGTTATTTTCGCTTTGTAACCATTTTTGTTCTCAGTAGATTCAAGACGGACATACGCACCATTTAAATCTTCTTGAGATAAAACAGAATCAACAACAATGCCTTTTACAAGGTTATGTTGAAAAGCATCAACAGGACCTAATTGATAAATCTTGTTATAGGGCTCTTTGTGAGTAGCTGAATAGCGCAATACAAAAAGCGGATTCAAACTTCTGATGGCAGATTTGGCTTTATCGGTATTATCAACGCTTTGCGGTTCATCAATTATAACTATGGGATTACAAGCGCTCACAAGCTCTTGAGGGCTATGCCCTCCGATTAAACGCTCGCTTGGCCGATGAAAGATATTGATAGTGCCTTTCTTCTCATCTGATGCAAGCTCTTTATTGAAAGCTCCAATATTAATGATCATCACCTGGATGGCAGCTGAAGTAGCAAAGTTGCCTACTGGACCCATATCCTTGGAGTCGTAAATAAAGAACTCCAGAGGAGTTCGGTCATATAGTCCCTCAAAATGTTTTCGGGTACTTTCAAATGACTTTTTCACACCTTCGCGAATAGCAACTGAAGGTACTACTATTACGAACTTGCTTAGACCGTAGCGTTTATTGAGTTCATAAATAGTACGTATATAAACATAAGTTTTACCAGTGCCAGTCTCCATCTCGATAGTGAAATCACGCAAACGGCCATCAGTCATAACTGAGGTGTGAGGCAAGCTATTATCCTCTTGAACGGCATGCAAATTCTCTTCAAGTTGATGATTTGAAATGCATAGCCCATTCGCATGCCCAATAACTGATTCTGTGTCATATAGGCCACCGAGAGATCCCGCAGTAAAATCAAAAGGCATGAACTCCTGGCCTCGGAAAAGGTCACAGACAGCTTCAATTGCGGCAATCTGGTGCTCTTGGTCGGCTGCGTATTTAAATTCTAGAGATGACATGCCTCTAAACCGTTCTCAGGTCAATCGTTATCTGATTCTTTGCTTCTACATGCTTGATAATTTGCACAGCATTAAGCTTGAGTGTGTCATCGAGAATAGAGTCAAGCATGAGCACACGGTTCGGGAGCCTGTCCGCTATCGCTTGGATCGTCTCAACAGTAAGTCCTTCCTGCATGCAGCAGATGAGGGCATTTCCCGCCACAGAATAGCAAGGATAGCCAGTAATCACTGTTTTCTCTATAGGATTGGTTAGTTCGAGACCCCACTTGAGCATCATCTCGAAGATAATATCCTCTTCAGTACGGTCAGGCTTTATTCGATCAAGCACGAGCTGACCTGAATCAGGCCGCATAATTCCAGACTCGTCGAGCTTAAGAACACGAAATCCTATGTCGGGAACATCCATAGGCTCCTCGCCAAGCTTGAGCTGACGATTAGATTCCTCGATCTCTTCGGCAATTTTCTTCCCTGCACGGCGAATACGTTCCTCGCCAATTTCGGTAATTGTGCGATAGCCATCCACATTCGCTCTATTATCAACTGGAATCACTTCTGGGAGTTGGACTTGTATATACCGAATAGAACTATGACCTTCAGCATTTAATTCCATAACAGCTTGAGCCGTAGACCCAGAACCTGAAAAAAAATCAAGAACTATTCCCTCATCGTCAATTAATTGACGAACAAGTAGCTTAAGCAGACTTAAAGGTTTTGCATAGCTAAAATACGATACACCATTAAAAAGCGAAGAAAGAGACTTCGTCCCCTCAGTATTAAGACCTACATTGCTCATCCAAGAAGAAAAAGGGTCTTTTTTACTTTTTAGTTCATTCGCAAACCTCTTTTTCATAGGCCTCTTTTGAGGATCCTTAGGGAAAACAACCCTTCCATCATTAATCAACTTTTCCATAGATTCGGGCGTATAAGACCATACTCTATTAAAGTTTGGTTTAAAAATAATTCCAGTATCTGGATCAATCAAATCATAATATTGATTTGGTCTCATATCGCCAGTCATCCCAACTGTCAGATCTCCTAACGTCCAAGGTCCACGCGGATCATTGTCCGGATTAGAATAATTAGAATAATCTTTATCGAGTCCTAAGAAAGTCAGATCAGGTTGTTTGGAATAACAAAGTACATATTCATGATCAATAGAAATTAGATGGGAATCCATCGCCGATGAAGTACGTCTTTTCCAAACAAAATATCCAACCCTATTCGCCTCACCGAAAACTTCATTACAAATGGAAATTAAATTATTAAGTTCATTGTCATCAATACTAATAAAAATTGCCCCATCGTCACTGAGCAATTCACGGGCGAGTTTCAATCGCGGATACATCATTGAACACCAATCGCTATGGAAACGACCGCTTGTATCTGCGTTGGATTGCCCAATAAGTCCTGCCTGATTTTTATAGTTCGAGACAGAATCACCGAAACTGTCCTGGTAGATAAAATCATGGCCAGTGTTGTATGGCGGATCAATGTAAATCAACTTAACCTTGCCATGATAGCCTCGCTGAAGAAGCTTAAGTACCTCAAGGTTATCTCCCTCGATATAAAGATTTTCGGTAGTGTCCCAGTTAACACTCTTTTCAGGACAGGGGCGCAACGTGGCAGTGGATACCGTTTGTGCCTGACGGACAGCATCTGCCTTACCTGGCCAAGTGAAGGCGTAACGCTCATCACCTTCATTAACTTCATCACCTAAGAGAAGACGTAACTTTTCAAAATCAATTGAACCCTCCCCTTCAGTAATGACTTCAGGAAATAATTCTTTAATCTGTATAATTCTTTCAGCAACCAGATCCTTAGATTCAAAATTCATTGATGGAATATCACTCATTGAACAAATCTCCTGTCAGGCAATTTAAAGTCGTGTAAAAGAATTATAAGGTTAAATTTCGGTATTCTCAGCGATGCCTTATCTTGTAGTTTGAATACAGAGGTTTGACCTGCATAAACGCATATTAAGTTTACGAAATACACTTAAATTAAAGCGAGCGTAATCAAAGCCATTTTATCAAACATACGACCGACCTCGACAAACGGCTAGTAGGCTTGCCTGATAGGCTTAAACGTAGTCTAAGTTCTTATCCTGCATCACCACTTTAGTGGTGATAAAACTAGGCAGACCCACCGACTCTGAGGTAAAAAGATTTTTAAGGGTTACCCCTTAAATGGTTGAAAGGTTTAAGGGAAACTTGTCACCAAGTGTCCCTTAATGCAGACTGCAGTAAGTAGCCAACGCTCGATAAAGATTATTAGCATACACATAGTTAAGGCTCGCGTTTGCGAGCCTTAACTATTACACTCCGAAGGGCTGAAAGGAGGCCGTTATTCAGCCCCCCCCCGAGATGCCAGTGTGATACCTGAGGAAGGCACAATGCTCAGACAGAACGATCATCGAGATACAGTCATAACGAACTACGAAATTGGGCTCATCGTCGCTAACATGTTCAGCTAACCAATTCACGCGGGTTTTCGGTTGAACTCATAAGATTTCTCACAAAAAGGCTTAACCAAATTGAAGCTCAAACGCGCTCACATCTGCACGCCAATGCGTCTGTTAATGTCCTGTTGTCTAAATCTGCAACTCGTAAGTTCACATTTCTCTTCTTTTAGCTAAAAGCGCACTTATCTCATAGCAAAAATCAAACAAAAGAACCTCAATTTGGCGTTAAACTTTGTGTCATCTCGCTAGGAGTTACCGAAAACCTATCATCTCCTTCGGCAAACCATTTTCTCTCAAAGACATCAAGACGAGCGTCAAGTTCAGCACCTGGAATATGAGCCAAAACTCTTTCAATATCACTCTTCTTTATTTCGCGAATGCAATTTCGAGGAAATCTATCCCGTACGAGAGAATAAATGATTTGAACTCCAGTTGAGGCAAGAAACGGAGCCCCTAGGCAGTCGCATTCTACTGCTTTTGCAGCTAATCTTTTTGCGCACTTGAAATATTGATCAGAATTAGGAATTCGAAAAGCCCTTTCAATTTTGTAAAAAATCTCTTCTCCTATACGCTCAAATTCAGGCGTATAGTGATTACCCTTATCAACAAGGCTTGAAGCAATGCCTGGATCAAGAATGAAGGCCTTACGAAAACCTTGTCTTTCACAACTCTTTTTAAACAATCCATCTTTGCACCTAATTACAGCAGCATCTACTATACTTTTGCCAATCGAACTATAATTTGCAATCACAATCCAGTCGACGTAGCGCGCTGCCGATTCAAGCATGTCGAATAGTTTTTCAAAAAGAGGTATCTGGCCAGGTAATAGTCTAGTAACTCTACCCTTTTCATTAAAAAACATGCCAGTAAAATCTGCATGTATCTCAATCAGATAGCCAAACTCAATCGAAGGGGCATGTGGATAATCATTTACAAGATGATCTCGATATACCCTCAATTTCAAAGCATGACCATTGTTCCCATAAAGCCTAGCACGAAGAGACCTCACCAGATCGTTCGGATCAGAATGGGCGTAAAGCCTTATTCCGTTGTAAATAAATTCCCCGAACTTCCTAGCTACTTCGTCAGAGAAAAATGTATTTTCTAACTCTGGCAACAAACCTTCTCTAAATTTATATAAATAACTTGCATACTCCATAGCAGCAGATTTAACTTTATTATCGTTGCGAACAAGCTTATCTATACGGAAGTGCTCAAGGCCGATCACCGACCCATCATCCTTCTCTATAACAATATCTGGACTCTCTCTCTTGGAATTAGATTTTCCAGAAAGTCGTTTAACATTTCTACAAGCTTCCCCACTCCGTAATCGAGCGCATGAAAATGCTTGATTTAATACTTCAAGTTCGTGATCCCATTTGTCATCTACTGAACTCAAAAGAAACTCCTAATTATGGTTTTCTACGCAGTATCAATTGCCAATGTTTGCTCACTTAAAACATGTACCAAAAAATAACAAGATTCACCGCAAACAGTGAATCTTAAGTAATCAAAACAATTTTAAAAAGCATTACTACACTTACAAAAGCTTGTCCCCTTGTCACTTAGTGATTCATCTTCTTAGCTCCCAGCTAATGCGAACTTCCAAATCTGAATATAAACTGCTTACATGACACTAGTGATAAAACCATTAGCTGACGAGGAATTTCATGACACATAATTCTTTAAGATTAAGCACAAAAAAGAAATACAACGAATACATACTTCGCTTCTCTTGAACAGAGCAGCAAGAAATCTTCTCGTATTGCTCGTATATAAACTGGAATGATTGAAATTCCCGTAGAACCTCGTAAAAAACCGAATAACCTGCAAGCATATGTAAAGGTCTGTCGTATAAAAACAAATGATACGAACGGAAGTAAACAATTTAAATACTCTACATAAAGATAAAAATCATCATATCGGAACTGTCAAAGCACTATTATGAAAGACCTTGCTAAGCAACACGCTGCCCATTTGAAATAGCAAAAGAGACAAATTTAACCCATCGAATGACGAGAAAGTCCACCCTGAGCAATAAACATACTAAACATGTCTCAAAGGGAACTGGTAAGCTCTCAGCCAATATGTTTGCCAAATTAACGCAAAGACATATCAGTTTAATTAAAGCTAGAAACAATCAGAAAAGAGAAAGAGCATGGAACTAATAATCCACAACGACCAGATGGCCGACATCGATTATCTAGATTTTCAAAGATTTGACCTCGACCTAACTGAAAGCAGCATCATCTGGGCGCCTAATGGAGTTGGCAAAACCTCGATATACAAGCATCTAAAAACCAAACTTGGGAATCAGGTCACTTTCGTTGATTGCGAAGACTACAAAAGCAGCATATTGAAGACGAAAAAGAATATTACCATTGGCGCCGACATCGCCTCCCTCCAAGAAGCAAAAGAAAAGCGTGCAGAGCTTGTGGAAAAATTCGATTTGACCGGAGCGCTTAAGCAATACAACCTAACTTCCGCAAAGAAAATAGAAGAGGTTATTCCTAGCAAGAAAAACTGCAGAAAGGAACAGATTTCACTTATCGAAAACTATAACCCAGACACGGTTAAAGAGTTCTTTTCCGCTGTTCGTCCCGAAGATACGGCGTTCTATGTCGCGAACGCCTCAACAATCAAAAAAGCTACTTTACTTGCAGATGAGATCACCGAAATAAAGAATGGCGTAATTCAAGAAGCAATGGCGAGACTCAATTCGATATTAGATGACAGCGACGATTCTTGTCCGATTTGTGGAACAAAGATCGACGGAATTAAAGAACACATTAGAAAACGCAAAGAAAGCCTTTCCACAACAAAATCAACTCTCTTGACCGAATACCAAAGAAGGCATCCCGAGATCTCTCTCGAACAAGCAGTTGAACGCATTGACTCCCTTATCGAAGCCTCTAGGGACGAAACGAAAACCTCAGACGATCATGTTTTAGCAGCGATACTATCTCACGGAAACGAGTCGCGAGCAGATGAGCTAGACGCCATCGCCAAAGAGGTAAAGAGCCTGAATAAAGAAATAATGAAGCTTGAAGAAAAGCGCGACTCATTCTTCCACGCGCTTGAAGATCGCAGCGACCAAATCAAGGATTTCTTCTGCACAAAGTACGATGTAGATCCGAAAAATGTGAAGTTCCTGAAAGAGCAGGGAGCTGTTGAAGTCACACTTCCTAGGAATGCTGAGACATATAGCACTGGCGAAATAAACCTCATGGTGCTAATCGTCGGCATCAATGCCTATATCGCAAATGACTCAAAGGCGCTAATCATCGATGATCCGCTTTCGAGTTTCGATCTTGCCAATCAATATGTAATCATGTTCGAACTTGTAAAGATGGTAAGAGAAGAGAATCGACCCATTACGGTGCTAACGCACAACATGAACTGCATAAACATTGCCGACAGCCAGGCAATCGGAACATTTCAATACCAATACCTTGAAAGAGTCGGTAAGAGTATCTTCCTTACCGACATCAATGTTCCAAGAACTAGTGAAGGACGCAGGCTTTCCCCTGAAGTTTTCATAAGACAAGCAGAGTCATCGACAAACCAGGCCACAGCTGCAGCGCTACCATACCTTCATGAAATAACGGAACGCAAAGGAGACAGTGAAGAGTCTCAATTGTTCCATTATGACAGCGCCTTCGAGTTAACTGGAGTTCACGGAACCCTGACAAATCAATACCTTGTTGACCTTATCGATCAGAAAAACGATCAGGAAATCCAACCCACTTTTATTGATATGTGTATCGAAAAAATGATTCTATTCGTTGCATTGAGGGTATGGGTTGAGAAGCGGCTCATGGAAGGTGTTACCGAAGATGAGAGCAAGAATCTTCAAGGGAAATTGCTGGGTGAAAAGATTAATTATATTTTTCCAAGAGGAGGGAAGCCGTCGCGATGGAATGGATCCCCAGCAGTTAACCGCAGTTTTCTATGCAGCAAAAAAACTATGATGAACCAACATGCTCACCTCACTGCCCAATCAATGCCTTTCGAGTTCGCGCTCAATTTGAGTCGTGCTGACATTGACGCTGAGATACAAGAATTCAAAACAAAGTTTGCCTGCAACTAATATGCTGAATACCATTTGAGTACCAAGAGTTTGCTAACTACAAAAACTTGGATAAGCTGAAACTCAAACGGTGCAAAGCGTTGCAGTGTATCCCCAAATGTTCAATTCGAGTGGGAATAAACGGAAAGGCCTTTTAATCTGCGATTTTTCCGTCCGTGACGTTCCGCACCATGTCGCGATGGTGTCAAAATATGGATAACCGCCGGCGATTTTGCAAGAGTAAAAACTTTGAGAGACCCCCTGAAATCACCTGATTCAGGGGGTTTCTTTATGCGTTCTGAACCGCGTTTGTCAACCCTAATCCTCTGACTGTTTGATACTAATCAATCAGTTTATGCTTTTTTCCTTCTTAGGAAGATCGCTACTAGCAGTCCCAAAACGGATCCAAAGAACAATACGCTCCACAACCCAAGATTGGCTTTGTCTCCTGTTTGTGGCAACTCGGTATCCTTCTGGCCGGGAGCGGTTTGATCACCAGCTGTGCTCGTTGCTGGAATTTCCTGTTTCTCAACAGATCCGCAAATTATACAGATGCGCTGCTGCTCTCCTTTTTCCGTTGCGGTTGGCTGCGCAACCACCGTCCAATCGCCAAAGCTGTGTGCAATCTTTTCTATCGTCGTTCCTGCTTCCACAACCTCGCCGCACACCGTGCAAACCTTATCACCGGTATATCCTTCCTCGGTGCAGGTGGGTTCCTTCATATTTTCCAACCTTGTTTCGCCATGCCCTGCAGCAGGAAGGTCTGCGATCAATTTTGTCTGCTCGGCTGCCCAGTCGGCCTCAAATGACGCTGTATAGGTGGTTGTACCTTTTTCTGTACAAGTGGGCTCCTTGGTCTGTACGTGGGTTATCTCCGCATCCGCAGTCTGCACGTGCGTAGAATCATTCATGCAGGTGCGAGTGGCGGTGCAGGTGTGCCCATCGTCGCTCCAGATGTAGGCGATTTCGCTCCACCTGTGGCCAGTTGCGAGAAGGTCTTCCACTATCACGCTTTGGGGGATTGTCCATTCTGCATCAAAGACAGCCGTATAGCGCGTTGCCCCGTCTTCCGTGCAGGTGGGAGCCTTTACCTGCTTACCAACAGCAGTGACCTCTAGCGTTTCTACCCTGCCTTGCTCGGTCTTGTGCGTGCGACTTGCGATGCAAGTCTTTCCATCCGCACTCCACCGGTATTCGGTCGCATACCAGTCCGATCCTGTAGCGGGAATGTCTGCAATGGTCGTTGTCTGCGTATCTGCCCAGCCTTCTGCAAAGGTTGCCGTATACGTGGTTTCTCCGGGTTCCGTGTAGGTTGGCTCTTTTGTCCGCTCGCTTACGATTTGCCCAACAGCAGTCTCCGTGTGACTAGAGTCCTTGCTGCAAGTCCTCGTTGCCGTGCAGGTGTTTCCGTCCTCACTCCAGATATAATCGGGTTCTCCCCAGCTATGTCCCGTTGCGGAAATATTTGCTAAGACTTTTGTCTGCTGCTCTGCCCAGTCGCTTTCAAACGTGGCAGTGTACGTTGTTTCACCTTGCTGCGTGCAAGTTGGAGCCTTTGTTTGTGCGCTTGTTATGCTTGCCTGCTCAGACTCCGCATGCGTCGCATCGGCCACGCAGGTGCGAGTGGCAGTGCAACTCTGCTCACCCTCACTCCACTCATAAACCGTCTCGCCCCAAACGTGTACCGTTTCGTCAAAGGTATAAGCTACGGTAATCGCGCCATTGTCGTTCGTGATAGTCGCCTCATTGCCGTTTACACGTGCCGTAGCATCAGCGCTAAAAGCACATCCCGCCTGCGGGGTGATGGTTATTTCTGCAGTGTATGCTGTACCGCAGTTCGCATTGACATCGGCTTGTGCTGCGCCTGCTTTCCATGTGACGGAAGAAACGCTGCCGATATTGGTATCGTCAGCAAGCTGCGCCGTCGTATCCAGCGCCGATCCTGTCACGGGTGCATCAAGCGTAATTTCAAAATCACCGTCAACCACCCTGATCCATTGGTTGGCCCAATAATACTTCGCCGTGGCATCTCCTATGGCAACGACATTGGGAGCTGTCAATGTCTTTGCAGGGAGATATGCATAGATCTTATCTTCTTCGGATATGGCACCGTTGCTGTCATAAGAGATATGGGTATCGGGATAATCCGTATCGTTGATTACGATATCGGCGCCACCGGCATTGTCTATTTCAAAGAGATGGACACCCTTTGTACCATCTGTGGGAGTGACGGCACCGTTACCCCCGACACCTCCTCCGATCGAACTGGCATCTTCGCCCGCGAATGCCTTACCCGGAATTGCCTTAACAGAACCTCCTTGAATCGTGATATCGGAACCGCTGCCTGAAGAGCCGCCGCCAATGCCCGCGCCATGCTCGCCGCCCGTTGCGGTAACTATACCGCCGCTGATAGTGATATCAAAGGCATCGCCCAGCGCCCCGCCGCCAATGCCAGCGCCGGAATCGCCGCCCGTTGCGATAATCGTGCCGCCCTGGATCGTGATATTTGCGGTTTCGCTATAATCCCCGGGCGTGCCGCGACTGCCGATACCAGCAGCATCATAGCCACCTTGTGCGATAAGCATACCCGTGCCGGTGATAGTTAGCGTACCGGAGTCTGCAATGCCGTTCTTTTGCAGGCCTGCATAGTTGCCGCTGGTTATCAGCGCGTTAGTGGTACCCTCTGCCAGGGTGATCGTAACGTCTCCCGTGCTGTTGTCGGCAATCATAAACGGGCACTCCTGAACGCCGATATTCACTCCGGCAAGGGTGATATTTGCATCCACGCCTGCCGCTACCGCGATCATGTTGGTGGTGGGCGTGCTCGGGTCGTTATTCCTAATGGTAATCGCCTTATCCGACGCAATCGTTAGCAGGCCGGTATCTTCCGGATAGGTGTAATCCACACCTGAAATGAGCGTTTCACCGCTGTTTGTGGCGGTAACCGTAAAGTCCAGAACGATTGCCTCAAGCGTATTGTCGGCTGTAATCTTGTAGATGCGTGTTGTGGATACGTCGTCTTTGACAATTGTGTGCTCTCCCTCCGGAAGATAGACATATACCTTGCCATCGCCATGATCTGCGGGGTAGGCAATGCCGTCGATGGTAAGGGAATTTGATGCACCGTCCATTTCCAGGAGATAGACAGATTCTGTGCCATTTGTTGGAGTGACGGCGCCGTTGCCGCCGCCAATTGGGATGGCACCTGTGCCCGGGTTTACTTTGACCGAGCCGCCGCTAATGGTAACAGCCCAACAGTCGCCTGCCCCTCCTCCTCCAATGCCGACTCCACTTTTGGTGTAGGCGTTGCCGCTGCCGCCATTTGCGGTTACCGTGCCACCCTCAATCGTGATGTTTGCGGCATCGGCAGTGCCGCAACCACCGATACCGGCTCCACCCGGGGAGCCCGTTGCGGGTACCCGTAACTGTGCA